>Ga0123355_10019901_pt1 | contig 10696 bp, 6 predicted proteins | sample TergutEmb28metaG_3_FD_89872 | JGI IMG/M metagenome (GOLD analysis project Ga0123355, IMG submission 89872) | Embiratermes neotenicus P1 segment gut microbial communities from Petit-Saut dam, French Guiana - Emb289 P1 | ecosystem: Host-associated > Arthropoda: Insects > Digestive system > Gut ...
ACAAAGTCATTAAAATATGAAGAATTGAGGTAAAATGTAGTTCCTTCTGTATCCTTGTGACAGTGAAATTGTACTGTGCATGTGAACTGACAGTAGGATGTGCGTAGAACTGTGGCATATTGCTAGAAGAGCTTTATTGAACTGTCAAAGTATGAAATATATTTTTCTTTCTATAAAACCTAAAGACCGAAAAGCAAAAACACAAAATGTTGAGCGATATTTGGCTATGTCTGCTGCTGGAAGTCTTTTGACCATTGTGTGTGGATATCAGCACTATAGACTTCTCTGGTTTCACATGAAAACTTTGAGCATTTCCAACTGACAGCAGAACATATCCAACTTAACAGTCATAGCATCATAAATTGTCAATTCTAGCTCTTATTTTCATGTTCTGACCTGACTTAAAATGAAGGCGTTTTGTATATTCAGAAATAATTCTTGTTGTTTGAAATCTATATGGGCTATTACGGGTAGTTTCAGGTGTATAATTTAGTCACTTCACTTCCCTTAACCAGAGAGGCATTCCACACACACATTTTATTGTACTGTACACCGCTTTTAATTGTGCTATTCACTGTGTTCTCCTTTGGCAGTTGTAATTTAACCTCAACTGTCAATATGAGCCACAAATGTTGGCAGCACTTTCAGTACAGCTGTGTGACATGCAGTGCTGTGTATTGAAAACCGGAAATAAGTTAAAGTTCGATCATGGTGTTTGTTTCCTGTGGAATGATGGGTTACATTTGAACTGAGATATAGGTCAAGTGTGCCTCATTTTAATAGGCTTTCTACAGTGAGTGCCATGAAGGAGATCAGAAGAAGATATTTTTTAACAAGCGTTATAATATCAACAAAAAAGAGTAACTTGAAAGACATACATATATTTGATCCTCAATTCAAATGAATGAATTTAAATGAAAAATTAATGTATGTTGCAGTTGGCTGAAATGTATATTGGAGTACGGAAAAGTAGGATATTTCGAAAGGAAATTTCGAATTCTGGTCTTTTGGAATTTCGTCTTGAAATGTTCAATATTTCGCAGTGCCCTGCATCTGTACAAATGTCTGAATTTTAAAATTCTGTACTTATTCTGTTGTGAATCGTATAGTTACGTATGTGTGTCAGGTGCAAATGATGGCCGAAAATAGTCTGTCGATATCAAGCAATTTGTAGTTGCCTGCACTTTGTACTGTTGTCCAAGGCATTTTGTGCATGTTTAGTGACGCTGCTTCTTGCAGCTGGTTGCCTTTCAATTCACAGCTGATCCTAATGGATTAATATTCCGTACAAAGTGGATAATAGAAGAATTTAAAATTAAATTTTTATATTTGCAACATGTATGTGTGATATGCAGCAGCATTTTGAACAAACAAACTGCAAATGTATCATTGCTTAAAAGGAAGAGTGAGATAAGCTACATATCACTAAAAGCACATCACATATTTTGAAAAGTCAAGTGGAATATCAAAGTCAGTACATACCCGCAGAACGGCGACATCGTATTCCATGTTGCCGTAGTCGCTGTAATTCGAGTGATAAAATCCCCCTGTCACACTGTGAACTGTTCCACCAAAATCGTGATATGCTGAGCCAGCTCGTACTGTGAGCCAGTTAGCACTCGTCCTATATATGGAAAAATGTTGAAGTTTGCATTTTGTACAGTAAACTACTACACTTGCTCTTGTTTTATGACATTGAATATGTAGGTAGTTTTAAACTCCGAAAAACATATTTGATAGCAAAACTGTGCTAATAGTGGATGGTTAGAGAATATTACACAATGACAAAGGGCATAATTTAAAATCTGGAAATATTTGAAAGATATATGTAGTAACACATTATTGGCTACTGCATGTACCAGGTGCAGAATTACGAAAGACATAAAAACATTTGCCACAATACCTGAAGTGTCAGTACCACGTGTCAGGCAAATAAAATGGCGGAAATATGTTTAAAGAAAGTTAATGAGATGAATAGATGGATGTGAACTGGGATCGTGCGTCTGGCGATAGGGACCGGTGAGTTGACCTACGAGCAGAGCAGTGTGATATGTGGCCAAATACATCACGGATATAATAGTGGTTTATTGGAATTATGTCAGCTTTTAAGAAAGGCTGATTGCTTGGATAGGCCTATTTTAATATTTATGATTTGGGGCATTATGGATTAAAAAATATTCTGAACTCTCTAGTACCCAGTCTTCACTGCATTTACCCAGAACTGCTGTGTGCGTGTAAACATGATATGCTACATTTTCCTAGTATCTTGCGCTGCCTATTTAATGTAAAGCATTTAAAGGCTACTTCTAAGCAGTAACATTGTACAAAATTTTTGTAAGTCTCAAACTGTTTCAAATAAGTACAGTACTTGACACGAGCTCTAAATATAAATTCTGATGATAGAAACTTGTTTTAAGTACGAACGTACCACCAAATGCAGGTTGCAGTTGTGACCACACAGGTTGGACTGATGATGGAACCAGAGCAACGATAGGATCCGAAAAATAGCAGTGCCACCTGTAATTGAAATGGGAATTGTAACTGAACGTAAGTTTGTTGAACGATTGCGTTTTTTAGACATTTCTCATTTAATAATTGATAACAAATATACAATATGTTATACAACGTGCCTATAGAATACCAAGAACAAGTTAATTTGTTTGCTTTGGTGAATTATTTGTGTGGACAAGGGACTTAATATTATTTTACTTAGAATTTTATCAAAATCAAAACTACAGAGAATATAGGTGATTGAATGTAAATTTCTTTTTTTATTAAACATTTGCCCTTACATTTTGTTTTGCATTTCGCCATCAATTTGTGTTAGAAGATATTTTTGTTTTACAAGAACGTACCTTGCCTTTCAAATAACAGAATTCTGTCAACATTCCAGTAGCAGCCTCTTCTCATTCTTCGCAGAATTTCAACTTTCCCCTCTACCTCCCGTTGAGAGAAAAATAATCTATATGACTACATAATAAGAATACAAAGAAGGAGAATGCTAGCCTTGGGGTAACGCGAGAAGACCAACGACATAAAAAAAATCCTATAAATATTGTCTTACTGGTTGATTGAGATGACGTGCGGGATTCAAATTAAATCTTTTGGAATACCCTATGTTTGTCTCCTTTTCGCCTATAATAACGTAACGTATTATTTTTTCTTATAGTTATATTAACAACATTTTTTGCCACAAATTTATCCGGATTTAAAGAAATTTCTTTCAAAAGATCGTATAGTTTTCCTAATTGCAGTTTGAGTGGTGCAGCAGTTTGTTGTGCAGTTGTCCTAAATTTGGGTTTTTTTTAGTATTATTTCATTCAATCCATGATTTTCTCAAACCAGTCAAACATAACACTGCCATTTTTAGAATTAAATCATTTCGATTTCTGCTGATTATAATTTATTGTGTGGAGACTTACTGGTTAGAGTAAAACAGCGAAACTCTGTTAGTCGATAGAGAAAAGAGTGAACCTTATGTAAGTGAAAAGTCTACGCTTATGTCCATGTCTTGGGAAGAGAATGCAAACGAATATCACAACTTAAAATTAAGTGATATTAATATTGTTTGGGCATATTTCTTAAAAAAAACTACATCCACAAATGAATTGAGGGCAGATTAAACTCAAGGAAAATTGTTGCCATTAAGTCCAGTATCTCTTTCCTTTATCCTTTTTCCCTTAGATAAATTGTAAAAGATTGTTTTATCCAAAACCTTACTATTAAGGAAGGAACCGAGAGATAATAAAGCAGTATTATTTACATGATCTTCCTTTCTTAAATATTTTTAAACAGATAGTATCTTGCAATTAACAACTTGACAGAGATTTTTTTAATTTAACGAATACTTTATTATTATTGTTGTTATTATTATTATGACATGGGTCAATCTTGTACATATTTATATTTCGGAACATTGAAGAAATAGTTCAATTCAACAACAAATCAATAAATTTACCTGATGAGGGTGATCTTCAATTCTTGCTGGATTGCCACCCGCAATACGTCCACCTTGTGTAGACTTTGCGGTGTTGAAAGGAACACCTGAAATATTTTCAGAAATTTGTAACATAAATCTAACCAGTGCACATGCCCTATAAGTAGACCAAAGAGTATAGAATTTCTGTCTTATTTCTTGTCTCCCCACTTCACATATCCATTTCGCCACCACGCTTTTTGTGTTGAATTTGTGGACTGCATTCTTCTGACTTGGCGTAGCGAGTAGTGTCTTGCAGTTCTTAACAGCATACTGGAATATTCTTGTTTCATAAGCGGCAAAGAGTGTCTTGACAAAACTGAACTACACTGATGTCGTAAGAAGAACTCAACTGCATGCAGTTAGTTATAAACCGCAGTAAGTTTGTCCAGTAGAGGTGAAGTTAAAGCTGTCCTGTACGCCCCATGAACTTACCAGGGAGACGCGACCGGTCAACTACAAACATAAGAGAGTTTGCCTATGGGGAAACTCCCAAAGTATACTCTGCGCGGTCTAGAGCCGGAGTGACGCACAATCGGAATTGGAACCCCGATTTTTCGAGCCTTCTTCCTATCCAATGTATCATCTAAATTATCCCAGCTAAACCAGATCCTGTGGTACACAAATCCGGTATTTAAACACATACCTTACATCGCGTTATGTATAAATTTACAATATATTTGATTGTCCCATGTATAAATTAGGCTAACCCTCTAAATGTTTACTACTGTATTAGTGGTTGTAGCCCTTACCTGCTGCACAGGCGACCAGAGCTGTAAGCAGTACCAGAAAATGCATGATTGATGCTAACTGGACTATTGGTTATACAGAGAAACTGGCAGGCTTTATATATCAGCGGTCATATCGTATTGCGTCTTAAAATAATGTGAATCACTTGACATTATCTAATTTATCATGCATTCTTATTCCAATTTTCTTATTTCATAATGATATTTATCTCTGAGTGTTTTGTTATTCACTGATATTTTAAATTAACCTTTATCCTATGGACCTTTAATTCAGTCTTCATGCTCAACTCACGAATTTTCTCCCCGACGGCTCTTTAATCTTTGCGCGTGTTTGACATTATAAGTTTTTATATAATGAACAAGAGATAATAAAATAATGTGCATTGTGTTGAGAATAAATTAGAGATATTTCAGTTCACAAAAAGATAAGATAGAAATGTTTAGTGCCTACATACAGGAAGTTAATTTAAATGCTTTATAATTTGCAATTTATTTTACTTGCCTTTCTGTTTCGGGCCCGATGTATGCACAATGAATTTCAGCTTCAAGATTTATGGGGTTATGCCTTGGTGTGGTAGTGTCAGAAAAATCATCTTACTTCACACATACTCCATACTTACTCAAAACTTCACTAACAACTTTTTTCTTCACACCACTCGCAGTTCACACGCGACATTTTAGCTGCGTCGTTATCACGAACCGAGACTGTCCAACCTTTTGTTGAATGGTGTTCCACTCTACAGATTTTTGACATCATTTGCAGTATATCTTTCACGTGGAGAAATCGAGAGACTCTACGTGATATTTCCTTAGTCCGTCAAGGGAAGAATAACCAAAACAGAGATATTTCAGCGGTTCTCCGAAAAATATATAAAATTCCATTGCCTCAATAAAAAGGTATTTTTAAAATTTTATTTTTTTTTTTCCTTACATTTCCAGCCGAGGCCTCAGTTTTAGTTAGGGAGATCAGGTTGAACAGCCTGAAATGTTGCAAGGATCTGCCTTGTTGTGGTAGTCCACAATGCATCTTCTATCACAACAAAGAGCTACATCCCACCTTTCACATATCACTGAAACATTTCTGGTGACACCCTTTTCCGCACACACACATCTTCTTCGCGTGGCAGACGGAATAGGCCAATGCTTCCTGCCACGTTCTTCAAATCTAACAACTTGAATGGCAGCAGTAGGTGGTCTTCCTATTGGCCTTTGCACATTCCGTTCATGTCCAGCGTGTGCCAATAAATTCCTTAGTAGGGTGTTCCGAAAATCGCTGAGCGAAATTTTCTTACCCCAAGTGAGGAAAAAAGGACATAGCTATTCAGAATGGCCAGGTCAAACAGATGGAAGAAGAGTTTCTTTGTCCACTTCCATGTATGACGGTTGATAGAATAGGAATTTGCCATTCTATCTCCCTTATCTACATAGCCCATGTGGCGGTTATAATCCGTCACAATTTGCGGCTTTTTGGCCTTCCCGTTATTATTGCAGAAATTACCCTCTGCTGGTGGGTCATGGATGTTCGTCAATATACGTACGTCGCGTTAGTCCCTCCACAGTATGGCTGTCAAGTCACCCCTATTCCGTACCTGAAGGTCGCCCCGTGCCATTCTCTTGGGGCCTAAGTCCTGTGGAATACCCTTCCTGTTTGAACGGACAGTGCCACAACAGTTAATTTGTTTCGTGGCCAAGTCATCGAATAAGTCCGGGGAGGAGAAGTAATTGTACATATACAGTGTGTGGCCACGTCCTTGTATTTTCTTTGTCAGTTCCGACACTGTAGCGTGAGTTGCAGTCAGGTGCTGCGCAGTGCGCTGTCTGTCTCTGCCCAAATAAACTGTCATATCATAAGTGTATCTAGTCTCGTCACACAGTTTGTAAATTTTGATCCCAAAACGTTTGTGTTTCTTGGGTCTATACTGTCGGAAAATGACCCGTCCCTTGAACTTAACAATAACTTCATCTACGGCCAGATGTTCAGAAGGGCTGTAAAATTTTGAAAATTTCTCGTTCAGAATTTCAAAAATATTTCTCATTTTTCACAACCGGTCAGAATTTTCGTCCCTCATGTCGGGCTTATTCCTGTTGTCTGTGAAATGTAGAAAGTGAAGTATGTGAAAGAATCTGTCCCGTTTCATAGCGTTGCCGTAGAAAGTTGTGCGGAAATTGACCAGTAGTCTGTCAGTTTGTCCCGTATGCAGTATCCCATTTGTATTGTTACTGCAAGAAACACAAGCATTTCGGCTTCAGTCACGTCAGGTTGGGGCGAAGGTCCCTCGTCAAGTCTGTCAAGGCGTCATGGTAATATCTGTTAGTCTCCACCACCAGCAGTGTTATAATTTCAGCAAAATACAGCAGGAAAACGTTAAGTTGACTGGAGCTGTCGTTTAAATGTGGCGCTTCACTGTTTCTTTTCTCCCTGGGGCCCCTTGTAAAGGTGTGCACTACACCTCTCTGAGGGCCAGAGGGCCGTGTCCACTGTTGACCTGATCCACTCTGAAAACCATCAGAGGCACTTGTCAAGAACGAACTGCTGGACGCTTGACAACTGGATGTTGGGCGGTCCGGTCTCAGGTGTGACACCCCTGGCTCGTCACGGAAACATCCCTCGTCCTTCGACGTGCTATCACTTGACGCTGATGTTTCGTCACTTCCACTGTCCCAAACCAGTTCGGAAATCCGGTTTCAGGACAGGAACCTACGTTCCTTCGAAACTCAACTCATCACTGCTGATAAAAGAATAATCAGTCCGGCGAAGACTTAACGCAGTGAAATGCCATATTATGGCTGACTAGTGTCGGGCTATTGTGAACACGGTAATGAAAGCAATTGTTCAAAAATTAGGGTAATTTCTTGTCAAATTTAGGAAATATGTACTCATTTTTTTTCTTTTGTCTGTTATACAAATTGTAAAATAGTGAGTTACCCAAATGCTTCCTACTTAAAATAAACCACATAAATTCAGGATGGGAGCGATAGAGAATAAAGCAATATTTTTTACAATATTTTTCTCTTTCAAATACTTGAAAACGGTATCTTGGGATCAGAAGCCGGATACAGATTTTAAAAATTTAACGAACAAATTATTATAGTTATTTTTATTATTATAATTGTATTGATAAAATTTATATGTGTTTACATTTCAATACATGAAAGAAATTGTTCATTTCAGCAGTAAATCAATAACTTTACCCATAAATCTAACAGGTTCACATGACCTGTAAGAAGACCAAAGAGTATAAAGATTTTCTACTAATTCTTGTCTCCCCACTTCACATAACTAATTCCCCACCACGCTTTTTGTGTTGAATTTGTGGACTGCATTTTTCTGGCTTGGCATAGCGACCAGCGATTTGTAGTTGTGAACAGCGTATTGGAATATTCGTGTGTCATAAGCAACAAAGAGAGTCTTGACAAAACGGAACGTCTTTCATTTTATTTAGGAGAACTGAAATCCTTGCAGTTAGATATACACAGCAGTACGTTCATCCAGGAAGGTCCAGTTATAACTGTCCCTGTCTGCCACATGAAGTTACTAGGGAGACTCGACCGGTCAACTAAAAGAGTTAGACCTTTTGCCTATGGGAAAGCGCCACCGGATACTCTAGGGATTCTAGAGCCAGAGTGACACGCAACCGGATTTGGAACCCCGAATTTTAAAGCCCCTACACTGTTCAGTGTATGATTTAAGCTAACCCAGCTAAACCGGGCCATGTTGTACAAAAATCCAGTATTTAATCAGGTCTCTTTCGCCACGTTATATATAAATATACAATATATTTCATTGCCTTATGTATGAATTAAGCCAACCCTGTAAATATGTAGTACTGTATTAGCGGTTGTAGCCCTTACCTACTGGGAATGTTACAAAGGCATTATGAAATGCACTAACATGATTCAACCCTTGGTAACAAATGCAAACTTGAAAATACTGCACAAAATTAACACAACATGAACATTCGGACTGACATTGCACCATTCGTTCAATAACACTAGCACTGCTACTACCACTACTATTACTACTACTACTACTAATAATAATAATAATAATAATAATAATAATACTATTACCACTATTACTGCTGTTACTACTGCCACCGTACCATGGCAATCCTTCACCATCCATCCAGTTATTCACTTTCATTACCCATGTAGGTCAATTGGTCAAGCTCCGGATAATTTATGTTAAATGTGATGACATAAAAGATTTAAAAATCAAGTTTACGTTAACATTTAAGATCATAGTTAATTCTGTGTAGATAAGATATCCAGTGCATTTTTGTATCTTAGATATATAGGTTAGTTTTTTAAAGTCACAGCCCAGTGGACACACAGCGTGATCACATATTACTCAATTTGTTCAATTTTGTAAACAATTTTGTTGCGCAAGTTGAAAACTCTTCCGTTTTTCCGTTATAATGGAATCGGCATTCAAACAGCAAAATTATCGTTTAAAACAATCCGGAGCGGCGTTTAATGTTCTTCTGAGGGCTGAATGCAGATTGATGTGTTGTGTAAATTGCTTCCGTCTACCTGTGCAAACTTACAGATTTACACCTATCTAACTACAAGAATCAACGAAACAAATTCTTAGGTCAGTAAATCAACTGAACTCACTCCATGGAACAGTGTCGTTCTTAAGAAGCTAACAAGTCCTCAGGTATCCGAGGAATTCCCCGGATCTTGTTACACCCGAAGATCCATTACCGTATTCAGAATGGCCCGCATCATCCCATTTTAAAGTATTTATTAAAATTGTACATTTTTGAGTTGAGAATTTGTTAGCAACTCGCCCTAACACAAAGCTGGAAGACCGCCATTTGACTTCTGTCCAGGACTGTACATTTAATATATTCGCAGCTACTCTACATGTCTGCAGACCGTTTCTCCTTCCTCGACGGGAAGACGTGCCATGTCGTGGTGACAAGAACGTACCACAGAGTCAGAAAATAAAAAAAAAAAGTAATAGGGCCAAAAATTTCCTCTGGGGCTCCACGAATGAGCTACAGTTCAACGATCATATAACAGGAAACATATGTAGGATTGTAGTGTCTGCTAGTGTCAGATTTCAGTTTCTTACGGTAAAACATTATCATCAGAGACCTGTGTAATCTTCATATTTGCATTTTGACAACATAAAAATATTTTTGGAAGGATATACGTATATATATTTGTAGAATTTGTGCTGAGATACCGATTAAAACGCGAAGAAAGAAGATGTAACATTTACTCTTACCCATTATACAGTGGTTCTACATTGTTGATTCCTGCTATCAAATATGTTTCAAATTTAATTCTACTGTATCCTTTGGTCCTTCTGCATTCTCAACGCATAAAAACGATGTAAGATATACAGACTTACAATTCAAAATTTTGTCACACCACATATCCTACACTATATATCAGTCACAAAAAATCACTCTACCATTCACGTGAAATTGAGATATTTGTGATTGAAACCATTGCTATGCATTTGAGTGTTACACCAACCGGTATGCCTTGTATAAAGATTAAATATTTTATTTGCATATAAGAATTTCTGTCTAATCTTAATATCGATGCTGGTACAGAGGGAGAATAGAGGTACAGCCGTACAGGTACAAAGGGAGAGTAGAGGTACAGCAGTACTGGCACAGAGGGGGAGTAGAGGTACAGCAGAACTGGCACAGAGAAAGTAGAGGTACAGCAGTACTGGCACAGAGGGAGAGTAGATGTACAGCAGTACTGGTACAGAGAGAGTAGACGTACAGCAGTACTGGCACAGAGGGAGAGTAGAGGTACAGCCGTACTGGTACAGAGGGAGAGTAGAGGTACAGCAGTACTGGCACAGAGGGGGAGTAGAGGTACAGCAGAACTAGCACAGAGGAAGTAGAGGTACAGCAGTACTGGCACAGAGGGAGAGTAGATGTACAGCAGTACTGGTACAGAGAGAGTAGACGTACAGCAGTACTGGTACAGAGGGACAGTAGAG
>Ga0123355_10019902_pt1 | contig 10696 bp, 6 predicted proteins | sample TergutEmb28metaG_3_FD_89872 | JGI IMG/M metagenome (GOLD analysis project Ga0123355, IMG submission 89872) | Embiratermes neotenicus P1 segment gut microbial communities from Petit-Saut dam, French Guiana - Emb289 P1 | ecosystem: Host-associated > Arthropoda: Insects > Digestive system > Gut ...
AAAAAAAACAAACAAAAAAAAAAAAAAAAAAAAAAAAAAAAAAAAAAAAAAAAAAAAAAAAAAAAAAGAGAAAGAGGGAAAAAAAAAAAAAAAAAAAAAAAACTCAAATAAAGCCCCAGGTTTTACTGAACATTTCAAGAGAGTCAGAACAGGAAATATGTGTGGGTGGTGACTGGTAACATGAGAAAAAGGCATACAACCGTGCACCTGTACATGAGAACTACTGCCCTCTGCTATTACTAATCAGTAAACACCACGTTCACATTTGTTCACTAGGTGCATGAAAATGTTTCTGGAACACACTATATAAGGAACTTTATGCTCCTCCACTCATTCAAGAGCTGATGTAGTTCACATACTCAGATTTCATGTTGCAAGTCTAAGTGACATACTTATTGTACATTTTTATGAACATACAGTATAAACTTGCATTCACTAAAGAAGAAAAATGTTCAAGTTCATGCCAGCATTAATCAAATCAAGATAAATCAACTTAAAGTTGCATGTTCTAGGAGTGTCAACAAAAGGCACAACTGAAACAGATAATGTTGTCATTACAATGCTGGTCAATTTGAACGCTGCAAAATACAAATAAATGTCTTTCTCACTGTGTATATGTTGGAAGAATGTGATGAGGCATGTCTTGTGGACAGTGGCATGGATAACTGTAATCACAAACAGATGAATGTGCAGTTCTGGCCTGCAAGTGGAAAAGTCTGTAGTCCTATCCAAGCTGCAAACACTGCCAAATTCAAATCTTAAACCTCTGCAGTGGGCTTATGGCACAGTAGTAAATAATCTTCATAGGAATTGCCCAGCCCTGTGTGCACACAGTGACTGGCACAGGCAAAAGAAGAAACCAACGTATCATCTCAGACAACATTCAATGCAGTGTTATTTCCCTCCAGTACATAAGATAAAATTCCACTCAGTTATGATTCCAGTTAATCTGTATTTCCTTCCATAAAACCCTTGCATTTCCTGAATTCCTTGACTGTGCACAAACCCTTAATGGATGCACAGGATATAGTAGTCCCGTTCAATGTACATCCTTTATGCCTGAAAAGGAAAATGCTGTCCCATAGTGCATATTTACATAAAATAGTGCTCTGATCACAGCAGACACCTGGCACTTAAAAGGCCATATACTAAAGGCTAAACAAATCATACTCATACTTTCACAAATAATTCAAACAATGTAATACACTCCCATGTGCATCATCTCCAGTTTGAGTAGAAACAAAACAAGAAAAGAACTTACAAGACTTTTTAGTTACAAGGGAAGTTAGGCCTACTGCCAGCTCAACATAAACTGAATATAATTATAAAAAATTAGTCATAAATATCGAAGTCAGAAGGGCTTTCTAACCCAAGTCACTTCACTTAAAGACAGCTGTATGTACGGTGAAACAAGATGATGTATTGTAAGGTGATTCATCCCCACTGTGTCATCAGTCAATAAAAACAACAAATGATCCGTCAATACAACAAGTATTGTAAAGAATATCAACAGCTACATGTTTTGGCTACACTAATAGCCATCATCATGCTGTAAGGAAGAAAATAAAAAGTGCTGACATACAATGCAGAATTCTTATAATAAAACCAACTAGCTGCATTAATTTCTCAAATTTATTTTTAGAATAAAACTCTACATGTTTTGGACAGAGGAACTGTCTGAAACATGTAGAGTTTTATTCCAAAAATAAATTTGAGAAATTAGTACATCTAGTTAGTTTTATTATAAGAATTTATCACGATTCACGGTCACCTGAATGTCAAAAACAATACAGAATGTAGTGAGAGATCTCAAACTAAACAATGAATTCATACAAAAACTCAGTATCAAATGTGTGATCTAAAGTAAAAAGTACTATGCATATGCATTTAACAAGGAACTATAAATAAAGGCAGTACAGTATAACTGTGTGTGTGGTGTGTGGTGTGTGGTGTAGGTTAGAAACACATCTGAGTAAAAATAATGCAAATCCACTCTGTTAAATGGCAAGGCTTTAAAACGGCAATGTGTATTATCCCATTCACAATCCTGTGTTGAACTCCTAATAGTACCATAATGAGTTCACCACAGGATCCCCCAAATGGGATTAACACTCACTACAGAGCACTGTAAGTTCACTACAGGATCCTGAACAGAATAATATTCACCCATCATCCTTTTAAAGCCTTACCATTTGACACAGTGCCTATAAAATAATTATTCTTACTCAGATATGTTTCAAACCTACACTACACTACACTACACTACACACACGCACGCACACGTGCGCACACAGTTACATCGTAATGCCTTTATTTACATAATCTTTTTAAACGTACACATAACACACTCTATTGTAGGTCACACATTTTATACTGATTCCGTGTATGAATCCACTGTTTAGTTTGTGAATTCTTATTACACTCTGCAGTTGTATGTCAGCATTTTTTATTTTCCTCTGGATGGGCTGATAATGGCTGTTAGTACAGCTAAAACATGTAGTGGTTGATATTCTTTACAGTACATATTATGTTGAGGGATAGTTATTGGTTTTTATAATACAATCTATAACAATGTTAAATAAATCTTCAGCACAATCTGGTAATAAACAGTTGTCTTGCACTGGTTTAACACAACAGCATCCAACTTGATACCTCTGTCACTCAAACTGTAGTAACAGGATAATATTCTGGACTTTAAACATTAAGTTCTACTGAAGCACTGCTGGATATGAATAAGTTTTCTTTACTTTGGTAGATATTTGGGCACACAGTTTGTGTTCATAAATGCTTAATGTTAATTCTCTCTCTCCACCGCAAGTTTGTACGGAATTTACCACCACCTTATCCACCCCAATTAAATGTTTGAAAGCTCAGTGCTTCAGTCTCCATTAACATAGTTTACATGTCATGAATCCTAAAACTTGTGCCTCAACATATCAACCATTATCTTCTTGTAAAAGTGTGACCACTGAGTTTTGCTATCACAACAGTAAGATAACAATTCTGAAGCTGGACAGTTCTCATGCACCCATCAACTGCATCTTCTCTGATGAGATTTCTTATGAAAGTATCAAAAATATGACTTTGCTGTGAAAGAGACTGCCATCACTTTCAAAAGCAATTATGTGTGTGCCCATCATTTCCTATTTAAGTTTTAAAAAATTTGCCTGAACCATAACTTATTGGTTTCAGTAAAAAAAAAAAAATTATATGACAGATATTAGTCGTTGCATAGTGAAAATAATTAAAGACACAATGGAATATACACAATTTTTAAAAAAAGGCATACTTTTTCTCTAGTACTTGTACAAGACTAATTATTTTAATGGTTGCTTTTGTAACTGATATATTATACGGTACTAAACTTATTTATATATATTTATGTGACGTATATTTGTTAAACAAATCTTTTATGTAACAAACAGCCTGCATGACACGGAGCAAGCAACAAGTGTTATTTTGTAACCTTATTGGCTGTGAATTCAGTCTCCATCAAGAACAACAGTTCCTCAAACTAAACTTCAAACAAACATTATGTCTCTATAAACTACCACCTCTGAAATATCTTTAATGAAGCGTAATGGTTTCCAGCAGTCAGCTTACCGCCCACATTTCCGAACACCTCAAACAGGAAGAAGTGGAATTCTAAGACGAAATTTTGTTGCTGGTGAGTTGCAGAAACATGTTGCAGCCCAAAGGGTGTGTACCTTAGTGCATCTGATACTTCTTAGTTAAAATGTTGGCAACAACTCATCCTGACAAAAGTCCGTTTACAAACTACTGCCAAAGTGAGAGCTGACGGTTCTCTGTGAAGGTCACTAGATGACATTATACACTGGATCATATGGCTGGTATTGGCAGTTATAGAGGTGATTCCATCTTACAGTGAAGGCCTGTCCACAGTCATGGATGATGTCTGCAACCAATCCAGTAACAATGAAAGGGAGATGCACTGGTAAATGTGAAACCTGCTCCCTGGAGTCTCACGAAGGCTAGTCCCCAGGATGCTCTGGACATGATCGGTTTACCTCAAACCACCTGTCAATGCAACTGAAACAATACAGACAATTATTTGTTACAAAATCTCACTGTACTTGACAACTCACTTTCATGTTTTTATGCAATTACATGCTGTATTTACTGGAACACAAGATGTGAATCTTTTCCTAATCATCTGCATAATGGGAGGAGGTGGCACCTTATAATCCCATGCAAAGGTAAACACATTCTGCTCTTCACAGACCTTGAACCCTCAAAAATTAAGGTGATACATTCTTCAAAATGTCAGGCACCACTTACCCAACAATGCAGCAACACATCCCAGAAGATGGGTACCCTCGCGTTCCAAACAGGTACTTTTCTGCAAGCAGCAGGCTATTGAGGGGGGAGGGATGTGACAGTTCGGTAAACACAGCATGTATCTGTATGCATATACATATGCATGTTCAGTTTGCTTTACAAAGTAAGGCAGGCTAATGGCATGTCATGCCCTTTTATCTCTCTTAGTAAACATTTATGAACCAAATGACAGATTCCTATTAAACCTGGTAAGGACATCATGTCTCTATGGGCCAACCCCTTTAGACGCATTAGCAAAATTGAGAAAAGCCACTATTAAGTAGTCGTGTCTGTCTGTTCATCTGCATGAAACAACTCGGCTCCCACTGGATGGATTTTCGTGATAGTTGATATTTGAGTATTTTTTTAAAATCTGTTGAAAAATGAAGTTTCATTAAAATCTGACAAGAATAACCGGTACTTCACATGAATGCCAATACACATGTATGCTTGTATCTTGCTCAATTCTTCTTAGAATGAAAAATTTTTCAGGTAAGGTGCAGAGAAAATCAAAACACACGTTTTAGTTTCAATAACTTTTTTCGAGCATCATGCCATTTATGAGATAATGTGGAAAAATATGTCACAGCCAACAGGTCGCAGATGACAAAATGGCACATGTGCAATGAATTCTGGATACCTATGCTACAGGCACACACTCAGAATATGTAATACTTATTGCTTTTCTACTGCAACAATGGTTGCAAGAACACACCTCAAAGTTACATTATACACACACTGCCTACCTGACTCTACTTAATCACTTCCCAACATCACTAACACCAGTTAAGCAGCTACTGACACTTCAGAAATTGGAAAACAGGTATGTTTAAAAAAAAGTGGTCACTGCAGTGTGACACACATGTAATCATACTAGCTCTTTTGCCAGGGATGATGTGGTCAGGGCATGAAGATGACCGCTCACCTCCGACTAGTGTCACGGTTAAGAACTGAGGATATAGCAACAACTTTACTACCACAACACCACTACCACCACCATCTGAGAAAAGGTACCTGATGACCAGGCAAAATAACCAAATGTGACACCATGCAAGTGAGTGTAGTAATAATACTATACTTGTAGGTGGAAGCTGCTCCTTTCAAACCTAGGTTTGATTATCAGCTATCCCAACTGAGATTCTTCGTGATTTTCTTCAGTGTCCACAAGGATGCTGGGCTAATTCCTTGACCGGCTCACGACCACCACCTTCCAATCTACTCACAGTTTACGGTCAGTGTCCTTTGTCACTTGATACTATTTAACCACTGCAGTTAAAATAGCATCAGAGCTTAAAAATTAATCACATGACACCACTGACCTCTTGTGGTAAATACAGAGACAGGGCAGTCTTGCAATTGTATCACCCTGCTGGAGGTCCTCCAGACAAATGACACACTCCCCCTTGTCATCTGTTAGCACATCCTCTGAAACATAACAGATCAGTGTCACTTTAAACTTGGTCAACCCATTGCGTTCTGTTGCTTACTAATTTCGTTTAGGTTTCAGATGTGACAATGACCCATAGTCTGCTGAAATATTGAAATATATGGACCACAACTAGTGGAGAATTGGAACCACCTCCACCCCTGAAATCAAGCAGAGTATCCAAGTGCGAAATAAGTAACCATGATCATGACAACCATCATCACAACAGACGCAAATTCATATATATATATATATATATATATATATATATTTAAAAGAACATTATTATGAGCTTATATAACGGAAATATGTCACAGAATTTTAATACAATTATAACATACAGATGGGTGAGAAACTTGGTTGTTGACATTGCGGGAGGAAGGGAAGCTGAGGGTGTTTGAGAACATGGTGTTGAGGAGAATATTTGGACCTAGGAGGGATGAGGTAATGGGGGAATGGAGGAGGTTGCATAACGAGGAGCTAAATGATTTGTACTCCTCACCCAATATTGTGCAGGTGATAAAACCGAGAAAAATGAGATGGGCTGGGCATATGGCATGTGTGGGTGAGGAGAGGGAGGGGTGTACAGGGTCTTGCTGGGGAAACCAGAGAGAAGGAGACCACTGGGGAGACCTAGGCATAGATGGGTGGATAATATTAGGATGGATCTCCAAGAGGTGAGATGTGGGTATATGGACTGGATTGGGCTGGCCCGGGATAGGGACAGGTGGCGGACGCTTGTGAGTGCGGTACTGAACCTTCGGGTTCTGTGAAATGCGGGGAATTTCTTGACTAGCTGCAAACCTGTTAGCTTCTCAAGAACGACTCTGCACCATGGAGTAAGTAAGTAAGTTATAACATACAGCAATTGAACTGAGAATACTAATACAATAATTTTAACCTTTTAAACAAAATATCAATCAGATACATCGCGCAATTAAATAAGAACATATCAGTCTTTTAAATGGTGTAAACTTTTAACTATACATGCACATTATTGTAAGCCCTTTGGGATCCCAAATGTGCACAGTTACTTTGTACACCTCAAATATGGTTTTAAAGTAGCCTGATGATGACTCCTCTGGGTCAAAACATGTTGCACTAAAGCATAATTGATATTAAATGTTGTGTGTCGACTGAAACCTAAATTAAATCAGTAAGATCAGTGTCAGTTCAAAAATGTCACACAAAGCAAAATTTAGTGGAAAGAACAAAAGAGACTGAATAGGGCTCAAGAATCCATTGTATACAATGAACATGCATGGCAATCATATGGAGCTGTCCACATAGTTATGATCCAAGGGTGCTTTATGGATGTCAATGGATTTCAGTGAAATCATGTACCATGCCTATGATACAGAAGTTGGTAGAATAATTTCATTTTCATTCATCCATGCCCATTATCATCACATAATTAGACTACATGTTCATGGGTTATTATTCTGTCATTGCCAGGAAAACCTACATTAAAAAAAACAAATCTCACTTTGTCACAAATAGATGCATAAGATAAAGATACACAGAGGTTAAAAGTGCCAAACTGGAAGACTTTTGTCCAGGATAGAAGAAGATGGAAGTGGCTGGAAAGGCCAAAACTCTGCACTAAGAGTTGTAGAGCTGTACTAAGAAGAAGAAGGTAGCAATGAATGCCAATGCTCAGCAAATATTACAATATCGACGTTATGCAGAAAACAATACCTCCAAACTATTACTATTGTTGTAGTTTTTGTTGTTATAAATACTTGCCTTCGAAGATTAAAAATTTAGATAATTTAATTTGCTTTAGAAAAGAAGTGAAATTAGCTTTATTGAATAATTCATCTTATACACTTGAAGAGTTTTTACAGGCCAAGTCAGTGCTGTAATGCTGTTAACAGTTGTTTGTAATTGGTGATGTTTGTTTCCCTTTTTCGACAAGTCCCAAGTTACAATGTAACAGACTGGATGTTAAAAAAATATATATACAACATAGCATAAAACAGTAATAATTAGCTATATTACTATATTCCATTATGCTCTAGTATTTTATATTATTATGTAGTATTTTATTGTTTCATTTTGTTTATTTTGTGAAATACTGCTATTATTAACAGTACTATGTTTTATATATATATATATTATATATATATATATATAGCTGTGTTATGCTTGACGTGTCCAGAGCCACACGTATGGCTGGTTGGATTGTAAAAATTATTATTATTATTATTCAATCAAAGATTCCAGTTCTTAGGCATGCAAATGCCGTGAGGTCGTTACTACAAAGTGTTCCTTACAGCCATACTGTATAAGGGTAGATCAACGGAACAAACACCTTTGGAAACCACAGTTAGGGATGAGAACTGTCAAATATTTCCGTTTAAGTTCCAAAGGGCAGTATGTAAGTACAATTCACATTAAACGCAAATTCTCTGTATTTTGGTAAAGTATTCCGTTACAGGCCCGGTGTGGCCCACAGGGTGGGTAGAGGTATAGCTCTACTCTTCCATGACCACGGCACTAGAAGGGGGTGAGTAGTCAGCAGCACGCCCCGGCCGCACTTTACCCCCGGGAAAGAACCGGTACCATTTTACAGGAGGCTGGGTGGGCCTCAGGGCCGGTCTGGACGGACGGAAAGTCTCGTCCCCACCGGGATTCGATCCCGGACAGTCCAGCCCGTAGTCAGTCGCTATACCGACTGCCCAATTCTCTGTATTACATAGCATAAAAGCAACATAAATTTATCATGATATACATAAATTACTTACGACACAAAATACTGACATGTACCACAAAACACATTTTTCAGTGATCTGACCTTTAAACTGACATTTGATATGGTGTATATTTAACACAGTAAAGAAATAATATATGGCCTCTGTGCGACGCAGCATTTTGTAACCAGTCTCTCAATATTAACTTCATATCTGCAGTGAATTAAAATAATTCCACAGAAACACACACACTACAAAGTAAACGATACCATTGTAGCTGAGTCGAGGTTTGGTGAGGCACATCACTAGGTGGCATTCTATGTCGTCCGGCAGCACAAACTTGGCACACACCGGGCACTTTATACCTGAAACACAAAGAAATTGAATAGTATATGGACTTACAACACATCTAAGCCCTTCCAAATATGATAGTGGGAATTAAAATCATGAGATGAACTGTATAACATATATGGAAGAAATGTGGAAGTGATACATTCCAAATAATTCATATAATAAAACCAACTGGATGTAGTTATTTCTCAATTTCATTTTTGGAATAAAACTCTACATGTGTCGGACAGTTCCTCTGTCCATCATCAGGAGTTTTTCACTGTACACACAACAATGGTATATGTCATACATGTTTTGTTGACAGCTTGCGAGCAGGATCCCTGATCACTGATACTGCTCGCAAGCTGTCAGCAAACCTGTATGACATACACCATTGTTGTGTGTACGGTGAAAAACTTCTGATGATGGACAGAGGAACTGTCCGAAACATGTAGAGTTTCATTCCAAAAATAAATTTGAGAAATTAGTGTATCTAGTTGGTTTTACTATGTAAATTTATCATGATGCACGGTCACCTGAACGTCAAATTCGTATCAAGAAAGGTGAAATCCCATTACAGGCCTGGACAGGCCCAAAGGGTTCCAGGAGGTTGACGATCCCAGATTTCAGGACAATCGGCACATGAAGGTGGTAAGGTTGTCAGAAAAACCTGTATAACATATACCATTGCTGTGTGTACAGTGAAAAGCTCCTGATGATGGGCACAGGAACTGTCCGAAACATGTAGAGCTTTATTCCAAAAATAAATTTGAGAAATTAGTGCATATAGTTGGTTTTATTATAAGAATTTAGCACGATGCACGGTCACCTGAACGCCAAATTCTAAAACATTCTTAATCAAAATATGTAATACAAAAACGAATGAGAAGAAATGTCAACAGAAAACTAGATAACAGTCTCCAAACGCTGACAATTTCCATGCTTAGCTGTAGAAATAATAAAAAAAAAATGTAGGAAACGGTGAATACTACGTCAAACCTCTGCGAATTTGAAACGAGTATGCGGTATTTTTATCTTTTGGAAGAATTTTACGTTGTCAACAAAGATCCTTTGCCATGCCTGTCAGAATGAAAATACGTTACGAGCCAAATCCGAAATGGATCTGGACACCTTCAACTGCAACGTATAATGTCACATTTTCTCGGGGGTTTTTTTTTTTAATTCTGTAGAGTGGCATACGTCAAAGATGCAACATACTCCTTGCACTCAATTCTGCTGAGTTCCTCCGGGGACATTGTGCAATAGAAATGACAGTAAACCCCTCGTAATATTAACACTTGTGCGGGCCACAACACAAGGCTCTGCTGGATGCGTGTTCGTCTGGCCTGCACTGTGCAAAACAGTGTGTCAATGACGATGAAATAAAGCTCATGACGTGACTGACGAAAAATGTGAATGCTGACGTATAAAATTTTTAACGCGCTTTTACGTTACACGAACGCTTTGGACCAGGAATACTTGAAAGTTTTGAAACTTGGTGCTGGAGAAGAATGGAGATATTCAGTTGGGCCGATAATGTGAGAAATGAAGTGTTACTGAGCCAAGAAGGAAAGTCTACACGATTACCCTTCGTAAATTTGTTGTCCCGACGCGCTCAGTCTGATCGGTCATCCTCTTTCGGGAAACGGGTGTGGTTCACCGAATCACATATAGTTTTAATTATTTCTTTTTTACTTGTTTTATTTACTCAATTTATTGTTGATAAAATGAAAAAAGTGTGCTGTATCAAGTTAAGCAACTAAATCATATTTTATCAAAATAACACAAGCTGCATTTAACAAGAAGAGGGCTCTTTTCACTAGCACATTGGACTTGGAATTGAGGAAGAAGCTTGTGAAGTGCTACATTTGGAGCATAGCTTTATATGGTGCTGAAACTTGGACGCTTC
>Ga0123355_10019903_pt1 | contig 10696 bp, 3 predicted proteins | sample TergutEmb28metaG_3_FD_89872 | JGI IMG/M metagenome (GOLD analysis project Ga0123355, IMG submission 89872) | Embiratermes neotenicus P1 segment gut microbial communities from Petit-Saut dam, French Guiana - Emb289 P1 | ecosystem: Host-associated > Arthropoda: Insects > Digestive system > Gut ...
ACTTGATGTCACTTGCTTTATTATTTCATTATTTAATGCTCAACATGTTTCGGATGTTAATACATCCATCCTCAGGAGCTTGCGACTTATTTGTTGAGTTATTTCATGTGTTGTATTGCTCTGTAAGGATAGAGGTTTTTGCATTAGCGTACTTACAGAACAATACAACCCATGAAATAACTCAACAAATATGTCGCAAGCTCCTGAGGATGGATGTATTAACATCCGAAACATGTTGAGCATTAAATAATGAAATAATAAAGCAAGTGACATCCAGTTGGTCTCTCTTTACTCAACTTTCAAGATGATGCACGGTCCAATAAACATAAGAAGGAAATATGTTTCCTGCCGGGAACCGAACCAAAATTCTTAGATCTTCCAGTCACTGTACTGATTACTGTAACCCTACCCCTCTTAAGTTGGGGCTTACAAAAGACTAAACAGTAAGGATAAATTGGTAGGCGTATTTTACACGGTAGAAAGAACGCCATATGTGCGTGTCATGCCCATCCAACTGAGACACAGAGTCAGCGTGTACACAGACTGTATATACAACTTCATGCGAGAGACTCCGTAGAAGTTATCGGTCAAATCCGATTTTCAGCTGTATTGACCCATAAAAGAATGAAATTTGCCTAAGGTCATAAATCGTTAGAAAGGTCGTAACTAAACTAATAATTTAGTGATGCTATTCGTCTCGGGCTTCCTGGTGTAACCCCGATTTTATGGCTTTAGAGAGCTCCGTCCCGGTGTCCCGTAAATATTTGGCCCGGGACACCAAAGTCCTGGGCTTTTCCAAGCCATAAACATAAGATGTGTCAGACAATGCGTACGAATATTTTGACTTTCCCACAGGGGGGGAAAGGCACCTACAATAGTAGGAGAGCCGGCAGCCACTGACAGAAAGAAAAGAAGGAAGAGAGAGAGACATGTGGTGATTGTGGGGTAGACTGAAACTGTGAAGGATGAGGAAAGAAAAACGGTACGCGGTGGCGCAGTTAGTTGAGGCATTTCGCTACAAGCTCGAAGGTCTCGGGTTCGATTCCCGTTGGAGGATCCTTCTGGCCGCACTATGGCCCAGGGGTCGAATCAGCCTGTCATAGGAATTCAGGAAGCCTCAAAGTCCTGGAGCCCTTGTAGCTTCTGCAGACCTGTGCAGGGTTTGCTTATGTAAAGGAAATTCGTAAGTGAACTGAGTGTCTGATGTGAGGATTATTATTATTATTATTATTATCTTCTTCATCATCATCATCATCATCATCATCTATGTTATTATAGTAACATTAATAAATTGCACAGTTTTTTCGTTGCATGCGGGCTTAAAAGTTAGGCCTTCAATCTCTGCACCACCACGTAAGTGTTATTAAGTGTCTCGGCTTTTGATCTTTAAAAGAATTTGATTCCTAAATGTGCTAATCTCGTCTCCTTTTTTTTTATAAAGCACAAATTTTCGACAGCTGGCTGTGCTTGCAACGTCAGGAAATCTGCAGCACCTTTTCTGGCGGGCGTATAAGAAGGAATGTTTGTGTACAGGGACAGATAGCGTTCCATCTAGTTGACCAAACAGCTAATGCTCCATAGTTTTATGTGATGATGGCAGCAGAGCTAGGTTCCGAAACTCTCTACTTCTTACCATTAGTGGACTGCGTCAATTGTCCAACACGTGTCATTTTATCATCTTTGTTGTAAATTACTTGCATATTTGTTGTAAAATTGCTTACATATTTGTAGGGTAACAGTGCAATAATCCAAAACACAAATTATTTGTATGTGGGCCCATAACTTTTGGCACATTTTAGGGTAATCCTTGGAGGCGTTTATTGTAATATGTAAATAACTCGTGTTATTATATATATATATATATATATATATTTATGACTGTTGATTGGACTGTTTTATTATTGACTATTATTTACTTTATCGTCTTTGTGCTCGTCACACCGTGTAGTCTGGCATGTGGTTACCACCTAGGTGTAAGGATATACCGTGTCATGACCCAGAAGATCACAGCATATGCGGTATAAATCTGGGTAACATCATCACAACGTGTACGGTATAAAGGTTTATGTCTTATTAATCAATATTTTAACCCTTTACAGACGAAGCGAATACTGCTTTATTTAAAGACCCAGTCCGTACCGCGCTGTAAACACTTTTTATATCAGTTATAAAAACCAACCAACTTATGTTGTATGGAGCAGAAGTCACTGTTTGTTCTGAGATACGTAGTAGATACAAAACACATAAATTACAGTTGTTGAATTTTAAACCTGTTGGTGCATCACGTAAACATAAGGTTGATATATACGTTTTATTCGTCGCATTGAAAAGGTCAAATATAATGCGTATAGAATATCAGATGGGTATTAAAAATTTAAGATTGTCAAAATTAATTAATAACATCCCAGCTTGTTTATCATTAGGTCAGTAACTACTTTGGACGGCTCAATAGCTTCAGATTTTATTTTGATAACTGCACTGAATGGTGACGGCTGATAAAAATAATACATGGCTCGCGTACTGAAGGAAAGTAAATGTTATTTTGGCTCAGTCCGTTCCATATTTAACCATGTATTATTGACACACTTAATACGAATGTGAGGTAGACATAAGGAGTTATCTACAAAACATTCCGTAAAAATGTTTATTGCAGAATTAATGCATGGTATAAACATTTCTCTCTCTTTTTCTTTTTACAATCTGAGAGAAATCAAAATGACCTTGACATACAAATTTTCTGTAGGAATACCTTAAACCTAAGATAAGATCATTAGAACGCATTAGATAATACACAAACAGATTCTATACCTCGCGCGGCTAAGCTATACAGGTGCAATTCATTACAGCTCGTAGTACTAACCCCGCTGAAAACATCAGCTAAACATCAAGACTCATTTTTCATACAAGCTAGTCTATTATATTACATTCCCTTGCAGTTTTTTGAACGCATCTTACGGAGATGTAGTTGACTCAGTGCGTAGCGCTTTGGAATTGTATTCGCATAGCTTGGAGTTCGTACACCGGCCGGGACCCTGACATTTCTAGGTAGCTTGCCATTATTTTCCTCAGTCTGTCCAGTTCCATGACGTGATAATACCTCAAATTAGAACATGACCGATTTCGCCCTTTTCATTGTACCTTAATAATCCCATCATGCTCTCCATTCTTTTCTGTTCAGTTCCATTTACTAGCAACGTCTTTAAATCAACCACAAAACAGTAACTAAGTATGCAACTTGTAATACGTTCTTTACAATACTTATTGCGTTGTGGAGCGAAGCGTACAAAATTTGGCCATTTGTGGACACCTTTGCAAGAGATATAAAATTTTCCTCAAACTGCTTGCTTCATATTCCTAATTCGAACCCGTAACGACGCTTTCTGTCAAAGCGTGGACGCGCGACGTGTGACATACATAGCCTTATCACCAAATGCCACACTCTGATAGCTATAAAATTAATGTTTTTGAAGAGGCTGGTGAACATTCTTAACACAAATTATCATTCTAATACATTACTACAAGCACAATTTACAAAATACAATTTATAAATGTCTCTATTTTATTTTATTTTTTCTTTTGGCGCAACAGCCCCCAGTGGGCCATGGCCTCCCCATTCATGAGGTTTCTAGATCACACTCAACGACGTACTACATTCCGTAGGACTCCTCTGGACGAATGAGCGGCTCGTCGCACAGACCTCTACCTGACAACATACAACACTCACAACAGACATACAGTTATGTCCCCGGTAGGATTCGAACCCACACTCTCAGCGGCCACAGACCTACCCCTTAGACCGCGCGGCCACTGGGACCGACCTCTATTTTATTAAGTGATATAAAATAAACATCCTTATGTTTTTTTGAGTACCGGAGTCTTCGTCACCTGGAGGTAAATCGGCCATCCTGAGGGTCGACACTCATATGCATTAGTGCCACTGTGAGGTGACAGTGGATAAACAGGGTCCTTCAGGAAGAAAGGTCAGTATTTTGCGAAATTATAGTATCGTTTGATATGAACGTGGGTTGGATTTTCAACGGTAACGGAGGTGGATCTGTTTGAATCTGCAGATACAAATGCACTGCGAATGGTAAAAAGGTAGAGGGTAAAGCAGTCCCCTTATAGGCCTGGAGTGGCCCAGAGGGTTCCAGAAAGTTAAGGTTCCCAGATTACACGACAACGGCACAGAATGGTGGTAAGGTTGTCAGCCTTATGTACCGGCCGCCTTTACCCCCAGGAAACGCTCTGTTAGAGGCTGAGTCGACCGCAGGGCCATAGTGCAATCGGAAGGATTACGTCAATGAAAAATTCCGATGACGCCATTTGGAATCGAACCAACGACCTTCCGATTTGTAGCACAGCACCATAACCACTGTGCTACCGCGGTCCCCACTGTGAATGGTAATAGGGGAGAAATTAATTACTGTTTCTTTTATTTTAATTTTACTTTTTTGTTTAAATGACAAATTTGTTACACAGAAATGACAGATTTGTTAGAGTTCACAATAATTGTTCAAAATTCCCATGAACAACACGCGAACTTCCCATAAGATGTGAAAAGTGCATTGAGATTAACGGCGGAATTTTCGAATATTTATTCTGAACTACAACAAATCTGTCATTAATGTGTAACAAATTCGTAAATTAAGCATTAAATAAAAATAAAAGGGTTGACATTACATAATTTCTTTTGTAATTACAAATCACATTGCTTTTTTATTAGTAGATTCAAACAGCCCTATCTTGGAAACTGTTCTGAATTAGGCAGATGTTCACACAAATATTTGTTCACAATGACCGATACTATCATCTCCCAAAATATTGACTTCCCTTCCGAATCACCCTGTATACTCCCACTATTTCCATATTTCCATGACGTGTGTAGGTACAACTTCACTTTTTAAAAAAGGAGTAGTGAAATTCCGAACATGCAGCCTTCCATCAGTCGTAAAAAAATTAACATTCTAGACTACCTTCTTCACTTACATATCGGACGGAATTACAATTCATCATTTAAGACACGTTTAGGAACACATTAATTGTTATAATCAATGACTGTTGATCACTGTACGTCGTGTTTGATCTGTCCGGTTAGTTTGATTACCAACTCAGAGTTTTACTGGGGCTCTTCAGGAACTTGAGGCCAATTTTTGGGGGTGACACCTTAAAGCAGGCCACTAATTTATTTTTTACAGTTCGCCGTTGACAGTTTTTTCCTACTACATGACATTAAAGAGTGAGAAAGTTACTTTAAATAAAATAAGAAGTAATTACAAGGAGCCTAAGGTGGTCACTGGTTATATACATAACTTTCATTGTATTAGGGGTAGCAAATACAGGGTTATTCAAAATGGTTGTCGGGGTTTTAACAACTTGTCATACACAATACACTTGAGATAGGAGTATATATATTTTTTATTTAATTTTTGTTACATAACTTACAGGTGCTCTATATGTGCACCCTTTGTGATTCTACAAACATCAACACGATGATCGATAATCACCGCTGACACGCTACAAACAGTTTGGAACGAACTCGATTATCGTGTTGATGTTTGTAGAATCACAGTGGGTGCACATACAGAGCACCTGTAAGGTATGTAACAGAAACTTGGAGTGTTGTTCTACTAAATAAAAACACACATGTACTCCTATCTCAAGTGTATTGTGTATGACAAATTGTTAAAACCCCAACAATCATTTTTAATAACGTTGTATTTGTCATAACTCTAAAAATCTAAAAATGATGGTGTGCTGACGTGACACGTAGCAAAATATTGGCCTTTTCCTGTGTTTGTTGTTAAGAACACTTATTTGATGTAAACAAGTGATGAAATTTGTTCTAGTGGGTCCAAAAGAGTAGGTTTCTTGTTTCATATATATATTACCTTGTGAAGAAAACAGTCAGCTTTCTAGCTCTTTTGTGTTTTAAATAAGAGAAGAAGAAGTGAAAATATCAGGTATGTGACACATCAAATAAAAGTTTAGCTTATTAGATACAAACCTTTTGTTTCTTAGGTGTTGGAATGCTTTGCTAAAAATACATGCGCTCCACAGTAATTTTCCACAATTGTTTTCCGTGCCTAAACGGATAAGAAAAATAGTTTTTGCCACTAAATAATTAATTTTTCGAAATCCTTACTTATAGAAAACTATCAACCCTACATTACCTAGTCTAATTTTATGTTGGTGTGTTCTCTGTAGCCTAGGAACTGAAGAGTGACTTATAATATCGATGAAGTGTATGCTTTTTCAATTTTTTTTTTTTCCGGAACGATCGCAAGTGTTAATTCTTACTTCGCAACGCAACATTTAAAATGTGTTTTGTATTCCTATTCCGATCGAAGTTAACCGGAAGCCGTGAGTTTTAAAATCGCGTCACTTTATGAGGCGAAGGAGGTGCGTCGTGCCGCTCGTAGGTGTTTTCGGGCGACATCGCTCTCCTGTCACCAAAACAAGTTTGGGAATTTGGGTTTTTGTTCGACGTCCCCGGGCTGGAATCATGTGGTGACTGGGGCTGTTCCGAATAAAAATTTGGGTTCACCTGTCCTGTCACTTCAGACGGACGGACAAGTGGGTGTGACGTCACGGTATCGTACAACACTTGTGTGGATCGGTAGTTGATATCTTGAATACTTGTGGCGCTTGTGTATGCCAGCGAAGGTAGGGCACTTGCTAGGTGATCTCTTACAATGGCAGTCATCATCAGATAGGTTCGGGGTATGAAGACAGTCACCAGAATGGCTGTTGCTGTTGCTACAAGTCCTCCTGTAATCGCTGCGTCTTGCCAAACCCTTGGTACAAGCACGTAAATAGTGCTCCATCCGATAAATATGATAAGGCATAGAATGGAAGCTACAGTGAAGTAAATTCCTTCCTGATAGTTTCTCTTGGAGCGCGCGATGAAAGGACTGGTGCATACTAGCAGAAGAAGGAGGAACATATCGTAGCTGAGGAGCAAAAGGAAAAAGTGGCCTTCATAAATGGACGAACACTGATGAGAGCCAAGAAATGTTGAGTTGATGGCCCAGAACTGAACACTTAGGGCCAGTTGTACTCCAGCTATGAAAAAGCAAAGTACGGTTTGTAAATATCCATTAACATGGCTCATGAATCCGCCATCTTGATCACAAGAAGCTAACATGAAACTCCGGGACAGCATGATGGAGAATAGCAAAGCGTAGCTGACACTAGTGCCAAATATCCGAGAACCACAAATAATGCCTCTGTGGTATGGCTCGTTGGAAAAGAAGCTGAACGGAAGGATAGAGAAATACGTACAGTTAATGGCGATCAACAATAAGAAAGAGAAACAGGGGTTGCCCTCTAGCACGTCGCCTTTGCAGATTCGAATAAGCATGAAGATAAAAACGGCAATTGAACAGACAGTGCCAACAGCTGCAATGGAAGCTACTGCAGCGACCCAAGGTTCTTGTCTCCAAGTTATCGGTAGCGTTAATAACCGCTCGTTTCTTGATGGAACACTTTTCCGAATTTGTTGGTCTTGTTCTGTATTTGTACAGAAATCTCTGCAGGAAGAATTACTGTTCTGACAAGCATATTGTCTCTTCTTATCACTGCCAAAATCCAAAATCATTGTCACGTTAATGTCATCCGATACCATTTTCAACAGAACAGTATTGTTGTAATATATCTGAAATGTGCCAATTTCCTCCAACACAATTTTTGAAACATTCTTAACACGGTGAAGGGAGTAAAAACTTACGTTATTAGATGTTTTGGACAACAGAAGGGCTTTGACATTGCTGTCGGGAAAGAGATTTGAAAGAGATGCAAGTTGAGAAGAAAGTTGTTGAAATGGAGGCAAATGTCGACACAATGGTGCGCTGTTGTTTTTCGTTGTTGGTTTGCAGTAGCGAGTCTGCGCACTTCGTAATACGTCCGAGATGTTAACGATGGGTGAAGCTACTTCCAGAAACAAAGGACTGCTGGTGATGGCCGGAGTTAAGCTGTAGTTGCTGTTCATTGTCTTCGCCGACTCTGCTGATACCTCTGTCTCTTCAATGACGGCAGCTCGTGGTGTCACTATTAAGGAACCGGGTGGAAGGTTTTCTGGAATTAAACAAAGGATAGTTGCAGGTTACGTAATATTTTTTTTAGAGAAGTCCGGATAGATTAGTTAGTATAGTGACTGGGCTACGGTTTGTACGATTTGAACAGCCGATGTATCGTGATTCGATACCCGGCAGGAGCAAGATATTTTTAAAGTCTTCAGACCGGCTGTATGGCCCACGCAGAATTCTATTCCTTGAGATACAGTACAAAGCGGCCCGGACGTGATGCTGTCACATGTTCTCAGTAGAGAGATTAAGAATGGGTGGAGTTATTTCTCCATATTCACCGTAACTTTCATTTTCCTATCATTAGTAACGATAAAATGGCAGCCGCGTGAGCGTTTAGGATTTTAGGTCGGAGTGACGCCAAGCACAATTAGTATTGCATTCTTAATGTTAGGTTTGGTGTGATCATTCTGAGTACAATCAACTTTTATAATTGTAAATACTTTGTGGAATATAAAATACGGATGGCGCATAATGTGGGGAAAAAAATGTTGTCTGCCTTGCCGGGAATCGAACCAGAATCACCACATATTCCAGTTCGTAACTTCATAAGTACATTGACCCAGCATACCAGTTCTGTATAACTAAGTGTGATAATAATAATGAGTTCAAAAGCTAAGAAAAGAAAGCCTTCATTCCACGGCAGGCCCGTCCAGCTCAAAACAGACTGCGGTCTATGCCCAGTACCAAACGCTCGGATCGCTTCATGCATATAAAGTCACATTCCCTCGTAATTTATCATTTGTTAATTTGTTAACGTGGAGAGTCGCAAGGCCGTAAAATATTCCCTCTATTTAACTGTGCAGGATTTCTTAGATGTATTATACACGCGGTGGCGCAGTTGGTTAAAGCATTGCGCTGTAATCCGTGAGGTCGTTGGTTAGATTCTCGATGGTGTCATTGGCATTTTTCATTGACACAATCCTTCTGACAGCACTATGGGCTTGGGGTCGATACAGCCTCTAAGAGAAATGAGTACCAGGAATATTTCCTGAGGGGCAAAGGTGGAAGGTGCTTAGGGCTGACAAACTTACTACCTTCCTGTGCCGATTGTTTTGAAATCTGGGAGCCTAAGCCTAATATAATCCTCATGCCCTGTCCAGGCCTCTAATGGGATTGCCTTATATTTAGTATGGAACAAAAAGTGCTTGCAATGACAGTGAAATATTTTACACGTTAAAACGTGTGTGGGTCACATTATAAAACTCTGCAAACCACATGTTTGACAACCCTGTTCTATGGGAAGAGACGACAATGTACACATACCGAGAGATGAGAATTCTCGAGGTTTGTCCAAGAGTACAAACAGCCACTGCAGTCCGGCATTCACACTGTAATGGTGAGCAGCTTGCATAGTATGCAGAATTCCTTCCCTCGAGCCAAAGACTACCGCAACGCTTCCTGTTTCCCATGACTCTGACGTCTGGAAGGCCGTCACCCAGGTCCTAAGCAGCAGAAAAACCGCTTTATTTGTTGGGTTAAGAACCTGTCTAATTGGTTTATGTTCCCGCACTCAATTTTTGGCTCATATAAGAGCTAGTTGACTGCTAGTTACTCTATAGTGTGGATTCGAAAGGGAGATTGAGGGTGCCTCTGTATCTAGGTGGGAAAATACGCGTAGTGTTATATATTATATACACTGCATAATATTAAAAAAATATACTATTCCCGTGGAGTTTGAGTATGTCCCCCATTACTACTATGAATCAGCTACTGCACTCTAATTTACCACAAGCCTCACAATTATGAAACCAGACACCACACTCTTTACAGCAGACACGTCAGGTTTACCTCAGGCACTAACAATGTATTTATGATACTGACGGTAATGATTTCATCCATGTTGAATTGTAGAATGGCGAACTGGATTTCAGACAATCTTCCTTAGCAACGCTGGTTTATTCTTTCCATGATACAAAAATGTGATTTTATGTGTAGATATGCCTTAGCTGAGTACACACATTTCATTGCCCAATGTATTTAAACCATTGGTCTGGCAATTACGTTGCATGTCCACGCAAGTAAGTGACCATTCAACCGTCGTATGTCCGAACAGCTGGCATAGCAGACTGCATACATTCACCTTGTATTTCAGTAGCATGGACTGACAATAATTACAGCGTAACAAATTGTGTTCCAACCAGGGTTCCGCAGAATATTGCTACGGATTTCGCAATGAATCCTGAAATAAATACATAAAAATTTTGAAATGTCGTGAAAAATTCCAAATATCATGCGAAATATCGGGGCAGCGTTCTCCGACAATTTTCAACACTGGGGTGATCTCCATGTGCTACCAGCTGTCTTTGTTATGTTTAAATCAGTTCGTATTTTGACTGTGTTCGTTTTGTATCCTTTCAGACCCGCCTCACCGGTGGCGACAGAATGGCGAGCCAAGTGCCTCTAAGAGAAAAATAGCAGCTTTGCTCTTTACAAATGAAATTTCTTGACCTTAACTTAATAGCAGTTGAACTGCAGACCCCTATATCATTTTTTCTGGCTTGTAAAAGTTGTTATTGTTAGGGACTCTCGGGATATGAAAATAATTTCAGGAGTTTTTCCATGCAAAAAAAAAAAAAAAAAAAAAAAAAAAAAAAAAACAAAAAAAAAAAAAT
>Ga0123355_10019905_pt1 | contig 10695 bp, 9 predicted proteins | sample TergutEmb28metaG_3_FD_89872 | JGI IMG/M metagenome (GOLD analysis project Ga0123355, IMG submission 89872) | Embiratermes neotenicus P1 segment gut microbial communities from Petit-Saut dam, French Guiana - Emb289 P1 | ecosystem: Host-associated > Arthropoda: Insects > Digestive system > Gut ...
CATGCTCACCGAGGGGCGCTTCCTCGAGAAGAGCTCGCTGCCGACCCACCCCGGTTACCAGCGGCTCAGGCTCGACCGGGAACCGGTGCTCGGCACCGATGGAGCGTTCTGGAAATTCACTTATGACAACGCAGCCGGGGTCGAGCTGCAGGTCAACGACATTCTCTTCATCGAGCCCACGTCGGCCGGCGCGCAGTCGTACGCCATCGAGTTCCGGACCAGAGACACCACGTGGAACGCTACGGTGCCGCGTTGGGAAAAAATCTTGCGCACCTTCAAGACGGTGCCGGCCTCGACCACCTAGTGGCCGTAGCACGCTCAGGAATCCGGAGAAAAGGAAGACCCGGTCCGCGTGGGGGGGCATCGCGGACCGGGTCGGTCTGTGGCGGGAAGGCGTCGAGGCTTAGTACCAGCCGTCGGCTTCCTCGTGCGCCCAGGCACCGCACGGCGAACCGTAGCGGTCCTTGATATAGGTCAGACCCCAGCGGATCTGGGTTGCCGCGTTCGTCTGCCAGTCGGGGCCGGCGGACGCCATCTGGGCGCCCGGCAGCGCCTGCGGGATGCCGTAGGCACCGGAGCTCGGGTTCTCCGCGGTAATGCTCCAGCCGCTCTCGTGATACCAGAGTGGCTGCAGACAGGAGAACTGGCTGGACGACCAGCCGAACTGGCCGAGCATCTGCTGGGCGATCTGCTGCGGCGTGCCGGAGGGCGTGGCCGTCGACTGCTGCGCGGCGGTGGTCTGGGCCTTCTGCTGGGCGGCGGCCTTAGCGGCGGCGGCGGCCTTAGCGGCGGCGGCGGCCTTGGCGGCGGCGGCAGCCTTGGCGGCGGCGGCAGCCTTGGCGGCCGCGGCCTTAGCGGCGGCGACCTCGTACGCCTGCTGCTTGGCGCCCTGGGCGAACCGGACTTGGTCGAAGTGCGACAGGCTCTGCGCTTCGCTCATCGCGTTGCCCTGCTGCGCCATGTCAAGCTGAACGGCGGGCATCGCGATGAAGGCGTTGGACATGCCGCCCGTGCTCGTCACGCCGGCCGGGATGGCGGCGGAGGTGCCGGACGAGAATGCCACGGCGGTCGCGGAGAGGGCGGTTGCCAGGGTGAGGGTGCCAGCGGCGGCGGCGATCACACGGGAACGCTTGGTGGACAGGAACGGGGGCAGGGAGATGTGGCGTGCCAAAAGGGAACCTTGTTTAGGTCGCGCTTGGCGCGATCGTCTTCACCCCTGACACCACGGTCCGCGCCAGTAGGGGTCGGCGCGGCAGGCATCAGCTCACGGACTCGACGCGGGGGCAGGGCGTCGGGCTGCTAAGAACAGCCATGGTCGCGCGGGCGGGGCGCTGTCGAGTGCTAACAATGCCAGGTAACAATCATTTCTCCTAAGCGCATTCCGCCCCTCAAGAGGCTTCTGGCACTCAATCGGGTCGCCCATGTTGCCGAAACCCTTTTGTTACCAGGGATTCCGGTTACCGTCGAGTAGCTATTGTGAGGTCTGCCACGCGATGCAATTCGTAATTCCTTAGTTACGCACAGCTAATTTCACTTATACGAAGCGCAATCAAAGAGTCACGCTGTGCTGCCGCTGCCGTAGTCCAGGTCCGGGCCCAATTCATATTTGCTCGGCGTATACACTCAGTGTACAGTGGCGTTCGTGAGCGTTCCCCTGACCCTGCTGGGGCTGCTTGAGCGTGAGCCAAGCCACGGCTACGACCTCAAGCGCGACTACGACGAGTTCTTCGGGCGCGGCAAGCAGCTGCCGTTCGGGCAGGTGTATGCCACGCTCGGACGGCTGGCACGGGACGGCAAGGTCACCGCGGGCGAGGCCGAGCCAGGCGAAGGCCCGGACCGCAAACGCTATGCAATCACCGACACCGGACGGCACGAGGTCGACGCGTGGCTGGCCGAGCCGGTGGAGCCGGAGCCGCACCTGCAGACGGTGCTGTTCGCCAAGGTGACACTGGCCCTGATGCTCGGCAAGCCGGCCTCGGCCTACCTCGACACCCAGCGCGGCGCCCATATCCGGCGGATGCAACAGCTCACCGAGCTCAGGCGTACCGGCCCTTTGGTCGACGTCCTGCTCGCCGACCATGCCCTCTTCCACCTGGAGGCCGACCTCCGGTGGATCGACCTGACGTCAGCGCGGCTGGCGGAACTAGCTGAGGCGGTACGGAACCGATGAATACCCCTGCTGTCAGCCGCGCGGGCCTGATAGAGGCGCGCGGCATCCACAAGTCGTTCGGCCAGACCCCGGCACTGCGCGGGGCGAGCGTGAGCGTCGGTCAGGGCGAGATCGTCGCGATCATGGGCCCAAGCGGGTCGGGCAAGTCGACCCTGCTGCACTGCCTGGCCGGCATTTACTCGCCAGACAACGGCGAGGTGCTGTTCGACGGCCAGTTGCTGAACACGATGAACGAGGCGGACCGGACCAGGCTGCGGCGGACCGCATTCGGGTTCGTGTTCCAGTTCGGGCAGCTGGTGCCGGAACTTACCGCCGCCGACAACGTGGCACTGCCCCTGCTGCTGAACCGCACCAAGCGCAAGGTCGCCTACCAGACCGCCGGCACCTGGCTGGACCGGCTCGGCATCGGCGACAAGGGCAGTAGACGCACCGGTGAGCTCTCCGGCGGCGAGGCGCAACGGGTCGCGGTCGCCCGGGCGCTCGCCATGAAGCCCAAGGTCATCTTCGCCGACGAGCCGACCGGGTCGCTCGATTCGCTGACCGGCGAAAAGGTGATGGACCTGATGACGGACCTCGCCCGCGAGCACGGCGTCACGGTCGTGATCGTCACCCACGACGCGCGGATCGCAGCCTACGCGGACCGGGTGGCCACAGTCCGCGACGGTCTCGTCATCTCGATCAACCTCCCGCCAGCCCCGCAGGCCACGGTCACCGCAGCCAGGGCCGTCGGCCCGGCCGCCCCGGCAGCTTCGGCCGCCCAGTTCAACAGCGTGACGGGTGCGGAGTGATGCTCCGCCTCGGCCTGCAGCTCACGCTGCGCAGCGGACGGGAGGCCTTCGTCCGGCTGATCATCACCGCGGCGGCGGTCGCCGTCGGCGTCGCGATGCTGCTCGGCGTCCTCGCCGAATTCCACGCATACGAGGCCAACGCCTACCAGCAGTGCTGGTCGTGCACGACAGGGAGCCCCGTCCCCGCCGCACTGCCGGCGCACGGTGAGCTGTGGAACAACAGCGTGGACTTCTACCAGGGGCAGACACTCAACCGGCTCGACGTGGCCGCGCTCGGTGCGGACGCGCCGCTGCCACCCGGCATCTCGAAGCTGCCCGCGCCCGGCACCTACTACGCCTCACCCGCGCTTGAGTCACTGCTGCGGACCGCGCCCGCCGACGAGCTCGGCGACCGGTTCCCCGGCAAGCTGGCCGGGACGATCGGGCAGGCAGCCCTGAACGGTACCAACGACCTGGTGGTCTACGTCGGGTACACACCCGCCGCACTGAACCAGATCGCAGGCACGACCTGGGTCACCTCCATCTACACCGGCGCCGGTCAGCAGGTATTCACCCCGTTCTTCAAGGACGCGTTCTACATCGGCGCGCTCGCCGTGCTGCTGCCTATGCTCGTGCTGATAAGTACCGCAACCCGGCTGGCCGCCGACCGGCGGGAGGAGCGGTTCGCGGCGCTGCGGCTGGTCGGCGGGACACCAGGCGACATCCGGACGATCGCGACCGTTGAGGCCGCGATCAGCTCGTTCGCCGGAGCAGTCCTCGGCACGGTGATCTTCCTGCTGGTGCGACCGCTGCTCGCCGGGAGTTCGCTGCTCGGCACGGCCTACTTCGAATCGGATATCACGCCAACCGTGGCCGGATACATCGGCATCCTGGTGATCGTCCCGATCACCGCGGCCGTCGCCGCGTTGATCTCGCTGCGCCGGGTGCAGATCTCACCGCTGGGTGTCAGCCGTCGCGCTACGCCGAAGCCGCCGACGCTCTGGCGGCTGTCTGTGCTCGTGGTCGGCGTCGCGCTGTACGTGTTCGGGCTGTCGAAAACCACGCATGCTTCCATCGGCGTTCCGGCATATCCCGGAATCCTGGTCACGATGATCGGCCTGGTAATCGCCGGGCCGCTGCTCACGGCGTGGTCCGCCCGGTTGTTCGGCCGGGCCGCCCGCGGGTCGTCGGCGCTGCTCACGGCGCGGCGGCTCGCCGACAACCCACGCGGAGCGTTCCGGTCGGTCTCCGGTCTGGTGCTCGCGGTCTTCCTAGGCACGATGGTCGGCATTCTGGTGCCGGCTATCAACGGGATGGAGCAGACGCCGACTGCCGGGGTGCTCTCCAATGTCCTTATCGGCCAGGTCGGTCTCTCTCCCGAGGCCGGGCAGCGGCTGATTCACGGTCTCGAGGCGATCCCCGGTGCCAGCGTGTATCCGCTGTACAGCTCGCCAGATGCTGGCGGCGGCTCTTTCCAGGGCGGGCCGGGCGGCGGGCCTGGAGCTGGCAACGGCGGCAGCGTCAGCACGACGGCTGTCGTCCAGCACAGCGGCGGCCCCGGTGCTTACCCCGGCGACACGGTCGTGAGCTGCGCAGTAATGCGGGAGATCGCCGGGCTCGGCGAGTGCGCGCCCGGCCTGTCGGCGGTGCAGGTCCAGGATGACTCGATCTTCGGGGACAACCCCATTTACGACACCAAGGCCATCGTCAACTCCACTTCCCCGGCTTACCACGGGGACCTGACCAAGCTGCCGCTGCAGACGGTCCTGGTCCGCGCGGCCAACCCGGCGGCGCTGGAGCGGGTCCGCACTTACCTCGCGGTGAACGCACCGCCGCAGACGAGCAGCGGGTACGGCTCGGCACCAACCCCGCCCCGGACGTTCGGCGAAATAGTGCAGATCCGGGTCGCGCGGGCCAACCTGGCCGAGAACATCGTGGACGCGGCGGTGGCGCTCACGCTGATCGTGGCCGGGTGCAGCCTGGCGGTGGCGGTCGGCGGCGGCCTGGTGGAGCGCAAGCGGCCGTTCACCCTGCTACGGGTCAGTGGCACGCAGCTCCGCGTGCTGTCCCAGGTGGTGGTGCTCGAGGCGGTGGTCCCGCTGCTAGCATCCACCCTGCTGGCCGCCGCGATCGCGTACGGGACGACGATCCTGGCGTTCACCCGGCTCGCGCCCGTCGGCACCGCGCTGCCTAAGCTCGGCGGCGCTTACTACACGATCATGGGCACCGGTCTCGTCGTCGCCTTCGGGGTCATCCTGGTGACCCTGCCATTGCTGCGGCGGATGACGGCTCCGGGCTCCGCCCGGTTCGAGTGACCGCGCTCAGCGACATCAGTACCACCCGTCGGCCTCCTCATGGGACCAGGCGGCGCACGGGGATCCGTACGAGCCCTGGATGTAGTTGAGTCCCCAGCGGATCTGGGTGGCCGGGTCAGATTGCCAGTCCGGCCCGGCCGACGCCATCTTCGAGCCGGGCAGCGCCTGGGGGATGCCGTACGCGCCCGTCGTCGGGTTCTGCGCGTAGATGTTCCAGCCGCTCTCCAACATCCACAGCGAGTCCAGGCAGGAGAACTGGCCCGACCAGCCGTACTGGCCGAGCATCTGCTGCGCGATCTGCTGCGGTGCACCCGCAGGCGCCGGCGGCGGACCCTGCGGCGTAGCGGCCGGCTGCGTGGCGGTCGCCTGAGCCGCCGCCGCGTTTCTGGCGGCCTGCTGTTCCGCCGCCTGCTGAGCGGCCTGCCGCGCCGCAGCCGCAGCTGCGGCGCGCTTGGCAGCCGCTCGCGCCGCCGCAGCACGAGCGGCCGCACGCCGTGCCGCAGCGGCCGTCTCTACCGACTCGAAGTGCGCCGCGGCCGCGCGGCGCGCCGTCTCCATGCTCAGCGCCTGCTTTGTGACACTGGACCGCGCCTGCCGTGAGCTGACTGCCTGGCGTGAATTCAGTGTGGCCGACCGAACGGCGTGATCGCCGCTAACCGGACGCAGAATCAGCACGTCTGCCGCCCGAACGACCGAAGTCGTTGACCCGGTCACAAACCAGGAATCGGCGGCCGCCGAGGCGCCGACGGTTGCGACGCACAGCACGCCGCTGGCCGCGACAATGGTGAGCTTTCGAGAAATGCCATTCGCGCCGAAGCGTGGCATCTGCCGAGCCATGGATGGCCTTCGAATCGGGCACGGGGCGCGACGTGCGACCCGTTTTGCTGTCACCCCTGACGGTCAGATCGTGGATTCCGGGAAATAACTGCCCGGCCCATCGGACCTGTGTCTGGTGGCGGACTTGGCGCGGGTCAGGGCGCCGGGCCACTGCTTTGTGACCATCTCGCATACCAGGGTGCTTCCGGTATCCGAAGATGCCAGAAAGCGCGAGAAGAAAACTTGGGAATTAGCTGTGATCTAGATCACGTTTAGCTTTCTGCGATACCGCAATGTCCGGCAAGAGATGTATTGCCGAGGGCATTTACCAGGCTCTCCATAACGATGTGATCGAGATCACATAGAGCCAATCACTCGGTACACTCGCGCATTACATTGCCATTCCGTACGCGAAACGGTCGGGATGTCACGGTAAGCCCTAGCAAAAGACCGTTCTGGATCTTTTAGTAAGCCCCGATCGCGAGTTCGGTTGACCAGGCGCTGCACGGCGTCCCGTAGGTCGTCTTGATATAGCCGAGACCCCATTTAATCTGGGTGACCGGATTCGTGAGCCAGTCCGCGCCGGCGGACGCCATCTTGTCGCCGGGGAACGCCTGCGGAATTCCGTATGCGCCGGATGACAGGTTGGTCGCGTAGACGTACCAGCTGCTCTCCCGCTGCCACAGGTTATACAGGCACGTCCACTGCGTGGTGTCGTTCCACCCGTAGGAGGCGAGCATTGCCTTGGCATCCGCCTGGGCAGTCGTCGGGCTGGCCGGCGGCGGCAGGGTGGCCACGCCGGTGCCGCCGGTCTCCTCGGACTGGGCCGACTGCTGCTGAAGAGCCGCGGGGTTCGCCATCGCGGGCTTAGAGTCCATCGTCAGCGTATTGGCAGCGGCATCCATCTCAATGATCAGGGAGCGCTCTTGCTCGAGGACGGCAACCTGACCGCTGTGACCGAGACCGTCAATGGCGCCGAACATGCTAGCCGCGCCCGTGCCGTTAGAAGTGGTCACATACGACGCCAGGTAAACGATGGAGACGAGCACGGCGGCGATGCCAATGGCTGGCGGGAGAATACCCGCGCGGCGGAACAGTCCGCGCTTCCTCTTGCTGGCGCTGCGCTGCCCCGAACTGACCTCGGATGACTCCTGCCCGCTCTCCGGCGCTGGCCTTGCGGCTTCGAGCGACGCCGACCCGTGTCGTGACAACGGAGTCCCTTCGGTCCATGTTGTCTGTTTGACCACTTATCTCGTGCCAGTGATCAACATTGCCAGAAAGCAACATCTGCCACCCCGGACTTCGCAAAGAAAAGCAGCGCTTACTACACCTCGCGATATCGCGTGTCGCGGTCGCAAATCAGCACATTACCCGAAACGCGGGCAAGAACCGTAAAAGACCGGCAAAATACCCGTGGCGGATCTTTTTAGTAATACCCGAGGTCGACTTCGTTCTGCCAAGCCCCGCAGGGAGTGCCGTAGATCGACTTGATATAGCCGAGTCCCCACTTGATCTGCGTGATGGGGTTCGTCTGCCAGTCCGAGGCGACGGACGCCATCTTGTCTCCGGGCAGCGACTGCGGAATTCCGTATGCACCGGACACCGGGTTCGTGGCATAGACGTTCCAGCCGCTTTCCCGCTCCCACAGGTTGTAGAGACAGGTCCACTGGGTCGTGTCGTTAAACCCGAACGAGGCGAGCAGCGACTTACCGTCTGCCTCGGCGGCCGTCGGGTTCGCGGGAGGCGCCGCGGCGGTAATGCCCGTGCCGCCGCCACTGGAACCCCCCGACGACTGCGCCGCCTGCTGTTCGAGAGACGAGGGGTTTGCCATCGCGGGCTTAGCGTCGATGGTCAGCGTCTTGTCGGCAGCGTCCATTTCGATGATTGTGGACCGCTCCTGCTCGAGGAGCGCAACTTGACGGCTGTGCCCGATGCTGTCAATAGCGCCGAACATGCTCGCCGCGCCGGACCCGTTAGAAGTGGTCAGATAGGACGCCAAGTAAACGAGGGCGACAAGCAGGGCGGCGATGCCAATGGCGGGCGGGATGATACCGGTACGGCGGAACAGACCGCGCTTCTTCTTCCTTGCGCTGCGTGCCCCTGCCCTTACAGAGGATGACTCACCATCGCTCTCCGGCGCTGGCCCTGCGGCCTCAAGCATCGCCGACCGGTTTCGTGACAACGCAGTCCCTTCGGTCCATGTTGTGCGTATTGCGCACTCATCTACCGCTGATGATCAACGATGCCAGAAAGAAACATCTGCCGTCCGGAACTTCGGAAAGAAAGGCAGTGAGGTTTACTTCGCTTTGCGTAACGCCTATCACGGGGTGGTAACACTCTGCTGATCAGTGCATTACCCGGAGCGCACTGATCAGGTGCGCGACGTCCGGAGTGCCGAGCCCGGTCACCGGGTCCCAGCCCGGTCCGGCCGAGTAGCCGTTGATGGTGACGAGGTTGCCGCTGGCGTCGGTGTAGGAGGCCGTATTGCTGCCCGTGGTGACATCGTGGAAGACGTAGTCATACCGCGGCGTCCGCGCGATCTGGTAGAGCCGCCGGTTGATGAACCCAAGGTCGTGACGGCCGGCCTGGTCAGCGAGCGCGATGATCCCGGCCCACTGGGGAGGGCCGGCGCTGGTGCCGCCGAACTCGTAGATCTGGCCCACGTCGGCAGCAACGCCCTGGGACCAGGCGATCAGCAGCCCGTTGTTCACGTCGCCGCTGTAGGACACGTCAGGCACGCCGCGCCCGAATCCGTGCACAACGCCCGCCTGGTAGGCCGGGCGCGGGAAGACCTTGCTGTAACCGCCGTTGCTCGCGCCGTACTCGTCGTTCCACGCGGTCTCTGACTCGTAGCTGCCGCTCGGCTGCGACGCGCTGAGGCTGGTCGCGCCCACCCCTGTGACCAGCGGATCCGCCGCGGGGAGCCCGACCGACTTGATCAGCGTGGAGCCGTTGCAGCTCGGCTGCCCGGCGCCGTAGTCGCCCGACGACGCGAGCACCGTGATGCGGAGGCGCTCCGCCTGTTCGAACAGCTGGTGATCCGCCCGCACGATCGACGGAGCCTCGCAGGATTCGGCCTCGCCGTAGGACTGGGACAGCACATCGCCGAGCCGGTTCCGCACCGTGTACCGCAGGGCGCTCAGGATGTCGGCGTCCTTGTCGCTCTTGGCGATGACCAGGTCAATGGTGGCACCTGGCGCGACCGCGTGCGAGGACTCCACATCCAGTGCGATCTCGGCGGACCAGTTGACCTCGTCGTTGCTGGACGGGTTGAAGGCCGGCTTGCCGTTCGGGTAGATGATGTTGAGCTTCGCCGCCGGCAGCCCGAACCCGGTGTCCTCAACGGCGAGGTCCTGCCTGACTGTCGGGTCGCCGAACGCGTCGATGATGACGATCGTCCGGCCCGCTCCGGTCAGCCGAGGCGGGATGTCGTAGGCGGTGGCGAGTTCCTGCGGGGTGTAACAATTCGGCATGGCCCCAGGCTGCTGGCAGTCGAGCAGCGCGCCAGTCGCAGGCTTCTTCCCGCTCAGCTTGCCCGCGTACCGGTAGGCAAGCGGCGAGGAGACCGCCGGGAACACCCGCCCGGCCACCGCCGTGGGGACCCGTCCCGCCGCGTAGTTCGGCGCGGATCCGGTTCCTGCCGCGAACGCCCCGGTGGGGAGGATAGCGAACGCGGCCGCGGCGCCGGCTGGTACGAGGGCCGCCATCACCCGGCGAAACCGCATGCAGGTACTCCTCGCGTAGCGTCGGTCGAACACCTAATCATGTCGGACATCGACGATCGTTATGTGTGGTTCTGCGAAAAAGAAAAACGTCTCCGAAGGGCCCCGAGCTTCGGCTTCACCGGTAAGTGAATCGGGTGCCTGGCGCGTTTGCAGAGTATGGGGCACGAGCAGGACGAGTTCGCCGACTTCTACCGGGCCAGCAGGGACTCCTGCCTGAGAGCGGTGACCGCGGTCGTCGGCGATCGCGAAGTGGCCGAAGAGCAGGTAGCCGAAGCCTTCACCCGGGCGTGGGAATCCTGGGGCAAGGTACGCAGGCACGCCGCCCCGCGGGCGTGGGTCGTGCGGACCGCGCTGAACCTCGGGGTGTCGTGGTGGCGGCGCCGGCACCGGGAGGTGCCCCTCGCCGATCACGATGCCGCTCAGGCCGACCCGGGCGACGGCGTGGACCCCGCCCTGATCGCGGCTCTGCGGCGACTGCCGGCTCGCCAGCGCGAGGTACTGGCGCATCGGATCTTCCTCGATCTAGACACCGAGACCACCGCGAAGGTCATCGGGATCGCACCGGGGACAGTGACGGCGCACCTCTCCCGCGCTGTGGCGGCGCTGCGCCGCGATCTTCCCCTCGCAAGCACCGACGCGAACGCGACGGAGGTCATCCGATGAACGAATACGACATCATGTGCCAGGTCCGCGAGTCTTTCTCCGGGCTCCACATGCAGATGCCCGCCGACGAAGTCTTCGCCAGGAGCCGCGCCCGCCGGCGCCGCCGCCGCTACGCATGGACGACGGTGGCTGCCGCATCGGTGGGGGCAGCCACGGCCCTGACACTGACCCTTGGCGGACGTGGAACAGGACCCGCTCCGCTGAATGGACTCCCTGCTCCCGGCGGACCCGCGCCGACC
>Ga0123355_10019906_pt1 | contig 10695 bp, 7 predicted proteins | sample TergutEmb28metaG_3_FD_89872 | JGI IMG/M metagenome (GOLD analysis project Ga0123355, IMG submission 89872) | Embiratermes neotenicus P1 segment gut microbial communities from Petit-Saut dam, French Guiana - Emb289 P1 | ecosystem: Host-associated > Arthropoda: Insects > Digestive system > Gut ...
GATTCCTTTTATAAATTATCCTTTTTCTGCTCCCCATAAAATATTTTTAAAGTTTATTTTTAATTTTTCCCCGTATTAACCCCCCCGTCCCCAAAAATTTTCCTTTTATTTTTTTTAACCCCCCCCCCCCCCCCACTTTTTAATTTCGCATGATTCCCGCAATAAACCGTGATTACTGTTCAATAGAGCATGTATCGTCTTGTCTTTGTAATGAAGATCAGCAGCAATTCTTATTAACTGTTTAGACGTACTTAAAGTTTCTGATGGTTAAATGATGCAGATTGTATAAACCAGAGACTTTTGTAAGCCACACTACTTACGGCTTGTAAGTACACCCCAGGACAACACAATTCTCTCTTCAAATGGGACTGGTTTCAACAAAACGCTAATAACACTGGTCAACAAAGATTTTGTCCCATGAGGAAAAATGTCTCTTTCTAATGTATTTTTGGACGCTGAATTTAAATATGTTTCCAGAATTTCTCTATCATCAACACTTTTCGCTCCAGGTTAAAGGAATGGAATCTTCTGCGTCAGGACACTAAGGCGTGTTTGTACCGTGGGCGCCATAAAGAATTCAAAGATTTCTTCTCCCAGGAATATAGTGTCGTGTTTTGCAATGATGTTTGTTCCGTTATGGAAGTTCTTGGCCATGAATATAACCCATATCAGTGGCGCCTGTGCATTGTTTCGTTGAAAGTGAGATTGAAGGTGGTTCTACTCCATAACGGAAATAGATTCCCCTCCGTTCCTTCGGCTCATGCAACCAACATGAAGGAGAGTTACGAAGGCATGAATCTACTGTTGAGAAGGATTCAGTATGACGAATTTAAGTGGAAGTTATGTGGTGAGCTCAAGTTGTGGCACTGTTACTCAGAATGCAACTCGGGTACACAAAATATTGCTGTTTCTTGTGTGAGTGGGACAGCCGGGACAAGAAGAATCACTATGTAAATAAACACATTAGAACTTGATTATAATTATAATTAAGTTCCGACGTGTACTTGAAACTTTATTCTAAAGTACAAACAGAATAAAATAAAACAAGTTTATTAATTTTCACTGCAGAGGAAGAATTCTGAAAGCTAATGAGAGAAAAGAATTCATTGAATAAAACATCTAACGATGTTACCTCGAAATATGTTGTCGGTTGTTTTTTTTCGCACATGCACGAAAACAGACTTGATAAGGATATTTCTTGGACCTATCAACGCTTGTACAAGAAAGAACTGCATTCGTTCACGACGTCGGGAAACAATAACCAATTGATACAATGTCACATGCCAAACAAAATTGAATCCTTAGAAAAGAGCTGTGAAAATTTTAATTTCTCTAAGAGACTTCGTGGTCTGCAGGAAGACAAATATGTATTTCGTGAATTTATTTCCGCAGGCAAGAATTTACATCTTATGTGAAAAATCAAAGCAAATGAAAATCTTCATACAAAAGTTTTGATTCCGTCTTGTGTTATTTAACCGGCTGCTGCTGTGGCAACAAGCCTACAGTAAAAAAAGGTAAAGTGCACCTTTGTACAGGCACTGAGGCTCTGTACAGGCCACGAAGGCCCGTAGGGGGAGTGCAGGTATAGCTCTACTCTTTCCTTGACCACGGCACTAGAAGGGTGTGAGGTGTTAGCGGCACGCCTCGGCCACTCTTTACCACCGGGAAAGACCCGGTACCCATTGTACAGGAGGCTGGGTGGGCCCCAGGGCCAGTCTGGATAGGTGCGGGAAATCTCGCCCTCACCGGGATTCGATCCCCGGACCGTCCAGCCCGTAGCCAGTCGCTATACCGCCTGAGCTACACGGCCCACAACAAACCTACAACGTCGAACGAAATTGATAATTATGATTGTTGAAAAGGAAAGGATTAGACAAAAGGCTGTCGTGTAGGTTTGAACAGCTTGTCCTTATATTCTACTAGTCAGAATAAAAAAACACGTAATATTCTCTCTGCAATGCTATAACTCGAATGTGCTAACAGCCGCATACATAGTATAGATTACAGATAGGAGACATTGTAATTTGAACCAAAAACTGGCGTATTTTGTAAGGAAACTGATTCTTAATACATATGATTTTGAGAGTGTATTTAGTTACTCATATTATCACTTATGTAATACGGAATGGTAGGCCAGATGTTATGAAATACAATCTGATAAGCACACAACTAAACACCACATCGACTTCCCACTCTTTACTTATATTATGTCTGTCAGAGAAATACCAGCAGGAGAATCACAGACTCCAAACAATTACGTCAATCTTTGACGTCATATTTGCACTGGAATGTACCTCTAATATGCAAAAATAAGAAAATAGGTACAGTACAAAAACCATGTAAAAAGTAGACAACACCAAGCATTATTGATGAGCTGTATGCCATTATGCTTCCTGTCCGGTAAGTTCTGGGAACCAAAGTTGGTTTTCAGAGACTTTTTCGTGACCGCCTCTAAAGATCATCTAGAAGTATACAATGAAGTACGCCTCGACCATTTCTTACCATGTCATTACTAACTGATATCTATGACAAACCTCTCCCTCGATTTCATTGGAGATGGCATTGACAGGAAACTTCCTATAGTGTAATTCGTGTTCATCTTGTCAGTATTATTCCTTCTTATTCTTCTTCTTCTTCTTCTTCTTCTTCTTCCATTGGCACTACAGCCCATTGTGGGCTTTGGTCTGTCGAACAATGTCCTTCCATTTTTTCCTATCTGCCACCAGCTTTCTCCATCGTCTCACTCCCAGCACTTGAAGATCTCTTTCTACTTCCTCTTTCTATCTATTTCTGGATCTTTCCCTTCTTCTCGTCCCTTCCAGTTCATGAGTGAAGATCTTTTGGGGCATCCTATCCTCCTCCATTCTCTCTACGTGACCTAACTAGCTTATCCTTTGCCTTTTTATCCATTTTTCAGTATTATTCTATCAATGCAATATTTTCGTACGTCACTCATTTACCTATAATGTTAGCAACTGACAGCTTCTTTAAATAAACATTCCAATTTACATCACTGGATGCAATAAAACCGCTGCACTTGGAAATGCGTCCGTAATTAAACAAAAATTAAATAAACGAGCTAATTTGTGACTGCACGCTTCCGCCGCGAAGTAGATGAGAACTGCGCTCTTCTGGGTTATTACGTATCGAGTAGTGTTAATTAATTACGGACGTTTCGGGACAACCTATCGGTCCACTCTTCAGTGGTAAAAATAGGTTGGGGCCGATAGATTCTACCGGAACTTCGGGAAGGAATTAGCACTACCCGCTGCGCAATAACACAGAAGAGCGCAGTTCTCAGACGGAACAACTATTTTCGTGGTCGTATGTAACATTCTGCAAAATGTATTGTATACAAGTTGGACAGGAGCGCACAAACCCTCGTGCAGGCCAGGTCACAGTGGCGACTAAATTACCCACGGTGGCACCTAGTACGTTTCGGTCTACAGCACTGAACTTGCTACACGTCAGCCTTCCGGTTCCCAAATTTTTGAGAAATTTGTACATCTCTGTTGGTAGGCTACACTTCTTACTTCTGCAGAGCTCTTTGTATAGACCTTATATTTCAATTTATAAAGGCGATACTTACGAAGATGCGTCATTTTCTAAAGAAATGTAAGCTAATAAATAGATCCTACCTTTTCACAAGAACGCGCTACCTTCAACCCCTGCATTAGTTTTCTACATGAAAGGAGAAGGTAGCGGATTATTCCTAAATTTTAATATCTATAAGATAATATAGTGCCACAGGCCATATTATTCTAAACTTAAAATCTGAATTTTTAATTTATGAAATTAAAGCACCAATGTTGACCTCACAGTGCAAATTTCTTGCCCTCCAATTGACTGTTCCTTATTACGATGTGACATACTGACGTGATTACTAGAATATAAAAGTTAACCGCCTCTAGACAATTCGTGTCCACTCTATATACTCGCAGAATCAGCGAAGCTCGCAAACTGCTGTTGTATTGTGATGGTATAAACCGACTGTGGATCGTCTAGATGATCAACCTGTCTGCCATCCCGTCTTCAATTTCACAACTGTTTGGTCTCATTTCTTTCCAGGCATTTAGATAATAAGCGGAACCGCGTTGGCACAGTGGTTAAGGGGCTGTGCTACAAACCGGAAGGCCGCTGGTTCAATTCCTGAGTCTGCAGTAAGCAGTGGAGAGGAGCGGACGTGTTTAGTGAAGCGTAGTGAAGAGTGAGCGAGTTATAGTGCATAGTGAGAGTGATGTACTAGATACGTTTGTGTAGCACTCCACTTACAGTGGATAAAAAGTGACCAAAGCGCAAAAATGGGAGAAAGGAATAATACTATAGTTTGCTGCTTCGACCCACGACGCCCCAGGATTAACGCCTATCAAATCCACGAGTGGATTTACGAATGCCTACAAATACCAGAGGAGGAAATACGAATGATACAAATAGATGGCTCCAAAAGACATGTCTACATTAAGTGTACCGAGGACAGCATGGACAAAATACTACAAGCCACTGGAGGACAGAAGGAATACAAGCACGAAACTGGAGAGATAACACAGGTAGCCATAGAAATAGCGGGGCTGGGGATTAAAAAATTTAGGATAGCTAATCTGCCACCGGAAACCAAAGAATATGACATTAGAGCTAGTCTGTCGAAATACGGGGAAGTATGGAGCATAAGGGAGGAAACGTGGGCTTCGGTGTGTAGGTACAACGTATACAACGGAATACTAATTGCAGATATGATGCTCAAGATGCATTTGCCATCACACATGACAATCGCAGGCTATGATGCGTTACTATCATATGACGGCCAAACCCAAACATGTTATAAGTGCAACGAAACGGGACATCAACGCCAGGATTGCCCACGAGGAAGACGCATACTTCCTCAAAGCTTAGTACAGACTAGCAACACATGGGTAGACATAGTCAGCAACACGACACAGGAGGAAAGAAAGACTGGAATGACCCCAACAAACAACACCCCTAGAGGCGAAGCGAAAATCAAAAGACCACATACATCCCCAGACAGAGACCATGACAAGAAACGACGACAAAAATCTCAAAAGGAACAGGGCGGAGTAGATGAAAAGAAAATAGACAAATGTGAGTCAAACAATAAACAGAACGAAAACGATGCAACTGGACTTGAGGACGTGCAGATGATAAACCCAGATGAACGAGACAGAGTGGAAAGTACACATAACATTGACAGTGAAAAAGTGAAGGATACAGAGCTAAAGGCAAAGAGAGGCACAGACTATGAAAACAAACCCGAGGACGAAGAACATTTAGGAGGGCAAGGTTCAGAAGCATCGAATAGTGAGGCAACGCAGCCAACTGATGAATGCACTTTACAGCAGACAATTTCAAACAGGACGAAGAAACTAAAAACTAACAAGGAAGAATATACAGTTTAAGTAAGGAACAGAAGTAAAACAAGGAACAAAAACGCACGCAACTAAGAAGACGTGCCGATAGCCCTGATTGAGGAAGCATGGCATACACATACCATAGTTTAACACCAAATATTAATGGTTTAGCGTCAGACAACAGACAACAGATGCTTGAACAATTCATGCGAAGGCACGAGGTAGATATTGCTATGCTGCAGGAAGTAACATCGAAAAAACACATAGAAGTAAGGGGCTACCACGTAATAGACAACATAGGAATGGCAGGGCGTGGAATGGCGATAATCATATGAGAAGACCTACAAATGAACAGGATCAAACGAATACTCTCGGGCAGAGGGTTAACGGTATATTATATAAACATATATCTCGTTGATATACTGTATATGCGCCATCAGGAACCAACAACAGGACGGAGAGAGAAGCATTTTATAACTTAGACGTAATAGATTTATTACCCAAAAATTAACTGAAATTATAATGGCAGACGACTTTAATTGTGTCCAGACAGACGACGATTGTACCGGACACCGATACAGTAGTACAGCACTTGAAAAGCTGACCAGAGGGCTGCATCTGGAGGATATATGGGATACGATGTTGAATGCCCACGCATATACGCACTATACACCAACGAGTGCGACTAGACTAGACAGGATATACGACTGACCACATACGGAAAGATAAACAGGGAGTTGAGACGCTAGTAGTAGCCTTTACGGATCACCTAGCAGTACTGTTTAGAGTGAAAATGGAGGTCCCATTTATACACAGGGGAAGAGGGAGATGGTTTATGAACAATGCATATCTGGATGAAAAGTGCTTTAGGGATAAACTAAATACAGCGTGGACTGAATGGAAAAATCACATTCCCCGCTTCCAAAACATCGTACGTTGGTGGAAACAATATGCGAAAAAGAAGATAAAAACTTTATACATGAGAGAAGGAACTGAGAGAAACCAAGATCGAAACAGGATGGAAGACTTTTACTACAAAGCTTTATACGAGGTCCTTCTCGAACCCATCCAGCACGCACAGAAGATGACAATGTTAAAGAAACTAAAAGCCAAATTGATACGCCTCAATAGTACACACCGTCAGAAGATGATGATTGACACAGAGGAACAGAACAGGCTACCCGTAGAAAATCCTTCCCTGTACCACTTCATCAAGTCCAGGAAACGAAAACATAAGCGCACGATACAACAGATACGGGATGAGCACGGAACAACACACACGACCACAATGGCAATCATGAGGGCACTCACGGCGCACTTCAGCACCAAATTTCAACCTCTACAAATTGCCGAAGAGAGCGTTCGACAAACATTGAACTGCGACCTGAAAGAAATCACCAACTTGATGAACACTACCCTAGAAGAACCAATGACCATGAATGAACTATGGAGCACAATAATCAAAGGAAAACCACACAAATCCCCCGGACACGATGGAATAGGCTTAGAATTTTATAGAGGCGCGTGGGAGTTAATAAAAACAGAACTTTTACAGATCATAAACAACATGTACAAAGACGATACTGCACTGGAAAATCAACTAAAGGGACTAATAGTCTGCTTACCAAAAAAAACCTAACCCGACCAGAATCGAAGAATACAGACCTTTGACCTTACTGAATGCAGATTATAAAACCACGACGAGGATAATTGCAGAAAGGCTGAAGCCATATATGATCGAAATAATTCACCAAAACCAACATTGTGGCGTACAGGGAAAAACAGTTTTTGAAGGAGTAGCTGCGATACGTGATGTGATTGCTCACGCGGAAATAACAGGGAAACCCCTCTGCATAGTATCGATAGACTTCACCGAAGTCTTCGACAATATTTCCTACGAATACCTACAAAAAGAAACTACATGCACATGCGTTTAGCGGATCATTCATACACAGGATAATGCGTTTGTACGACAAAGCAACATCCGAGATAATAGTTAACGGTTTTAGGACACGGCAAATCCCAATAAAGAGATCAGTACGACAGGGATGCCCGCTAAGCATGACTCTATACACTTTGTGCCTAAATCCCCTGATACAGACGATAGACAAGAACATCAGCGGTATAAGGATTGGCAAGGAACAAACAAGGACAGCGATAGTAGCGTAAGCGGATGACCTGTCAATATTCTTAACACGGGCGGAAGACATACCTAAACTGGAGGAAACGCTACATAGATTTGAAGCGGCAACAGGAGCGAGGATAAATATAACGAAGTCCCGAACAATGGCTCTAGGAAACTGGAACAAGTCGAACACTATAATGAACATTCCATATTACAATGAGGTTACCATATTGGGATACCATTTTACGAACAACATCAACACAGCCGCGGCAGAAACATGGTCATCAGTGGTCGCACGGATGCGAGCAACAGCCCAAGACGCCTACCAGAGGGACCTGACACTAGACAAGAGAATCCAATTCGTGCAGCAACACCTCGCCAAAATCTGGTACGTGACACAGATCTCCCCCCCCCCCACCCGACGGACGCCATCAGAGGAATCAGCACAGCAATCGCATGGTTCATGTGGCAAGGAGAGATATTCCGGGTCCCCCTTTCAACCCTACAGCGAGAAAAGAACGACAGTGGCTGGAACCTGTACAACGCAGAGGCCAAAAGCAGAGCACTTATCATGTACAGACTACAGAAGCAAAGCCAGCAAGAAGGGACAATCACAGCGGATTGGCTAAAATACCGGAACTTAAACACAAAACTTGGAAACCCACCATATCCTGCGGGAATAAGGAGAAGATGGGATATCTTCGAACATATGCAATAGATGCAGCATATCCCGGGACAACGGAGAACTGAGACATCCAAAGTATACAAGAAGCGCATATACGATACACTGAAGGCCCTCGCAATAGCAATAACACCATCAATGCCAATGCGAGCAGAGAAACAATGTCCGGAAGCCGAGTGGAAGACAATATGGAAAAACCTGGCGTTAACACCAACAACGGGAGAAGATAAGGCAAATTGGTACAAAGTCATCCACGATATTATACCGACAAATGAAAGGCTACACAGAATTAGGATTGCTCCTAAGGACCTATGAAATGAATACAATCAGAAAGACACACTCATACACCGAATGACAGAATGTGGAGAGAATACAGTCAACTGGAAACGGATACAAAACCACATAGCCAGAATGCTAAGAGTGGTCCCATAGAACATCCCACATGAATGGCTAATACGTCCTCAGGTGTATCTCTGGCCTCCTCAAAGACACAGAGCAGTATTATGGCTGCTCGCCAGATATGTGTCATTCACAACAGAAAGACGCCGATCACAAAACCCGCTAGAGCTGATAGATTTCTTGAGAAGATCAAGGTGGAAGTTGTACCAGCGCCCACAACAAAGAAAGCAAGTGGCCAACTTCCTGACAGTCCTAGACATGCCACAGTCATGATGTTCATGTAGAAACAATCATTGACACCTAAACACGTAAGGCGAATACAAACAACCATGTGAACAAGTAAAGATGTAATTAGATAAAGCAACCTTAACGACACACGTACCCTCACCAACAGGTCAAGTAGGAACAACATCCATCCATACATAATAGAAAAGGGTCAATGTACATATCAGGCCCAGATAGCAATGATGTATGTATATATGAATGAAGAACCGAAGTGACAATAGACGTTATGTATATAGAATGACAAAGTAGGCAATAAAAAATTCCAGATGGTCTCATTTGAATTTTTCATTGACATAATCCTTTCGATCGCACTATGGTCCTGGGGTCGACTCAGCCTCTAACAGAAATGTGTACCAGGAGTATTTCCTAGGAGTAAAAAGCGGCCGGTGTTTAAGGCTGATAACCTTACCACCATCCTGGGCCACTGTCACTCTATATGGGAACCTTAACTTCCTGGAACCCTCTGGGTACCTCGGGCCTGTAATGGGACTGATTTACTTTTTATTTTATCATTTAGGTAATAAAATTATTTCTCCATGAATCGTTCCTTTAGAGAAGACGAATTAGGAATTTTGGAGGATTTAAGAATCTCTGATTAGAAATAACCACGCCTGTCATTCTTGAAAATCTGTACTTGTAGTCACATGTGGGCTGGTTGCCTTCAACACAAGGAGTACTTATACCGGTTTTTGGAGTCAAATGCTTTAGATATGACGATAATACTGTGAAAACTACGGAATATAACAGCGGTTGTGACTTTCGCTCTTTATTCTATAAATCCGGATTTCGCCTCTCCACCCGAATACCAGATATTAAGAATAAGATATTAGAACTTGTAATTAGGTCGTCTGAAAATCTGCACCGTTAGTGTCGTCAGTAAGATATTATTGAAAACAATCATATATTTAAAAAAACAGAACCTACTTAGTTGAGAATAATCGTCAAGTACGTGAGAAGGATCAACAATGTAATGGTCTGAATATCATTCTACATGTAATGGGTTTGAACTGCAGCACCCGTTGTGCTAACCTGGCTATTATTCTCTCTGTTGTCCTTCGGAAAGGCGACCGAAATTCGGTCACATTTGTCTAGGTTCATAAGTCATAGAAATTTTAATATGCGATGTTACATAACCTTAAAATCTTATACACTGTCTCGAAGCAACAGATAAGCAAGGATGAAGTAGTATAGATTTGTTTCTATACTAAAGAAAGTTTCACAGGCTACGTGCAAAAAATCTGACCCGAACATGCCAAAACTTGGAACAGTTCCTTCTTACTTTATAAAGTGTGTTGCATGATCATTAAATGTAAAGTTTAGAGGCAAAACTCCTGTGCAAACCATAAAGGTATATTGGCGAGCAGACGTATATATCTACTCATTCTCAAAACAACTTTTCTGTTTAACGAATTCTTTTGTACTTAGTAATTTTAAGGGGGATGATATGATATGATATGATGTGATATGATATGATACTATACGATATGATATGATATGATATATGATATATGATATGATATATGATATGATGTGATATGATATGATATGATACGATACGATATGATATGATACGATATGATATGATATATGATATGATGTGATATGATATGATATGATACGATACGATACGATATGATATGATATGATATGATACGATATGATATATGATATGATATATGATATGATATGATATATGATATGATATATGATATGATATATGATATGATGTGATGTGATGTGATATGATATGATATGATATGATATGATATGATATGATATGATATGATATGATATGATATGATATGATATGATATGATATGATATGATATGATATGATATGA
>Ga0123355_10019907_pt1 | contig 10695 bp, 10 predicted proteins | sample TergutEmb28metaG_3_FD_89872 | JGI IMG/M metagenome (GOLD analysis project Ga0123355, IMG submission 89872) | Embiratermes neotenicus P1 segment gut microbial communities from Petit-Saut dam, French Guiana - Emb289 P1 | ecosystem: Host-associated > Arthropoda: Insects > Digestive system > Gut ...
CACATGCCCACACACCCAAAAGAACAAAACAATTGTCCACAGAAACAGGTATAAAGTGAGTCAGGAGATGACTTTCCCATTCCAATTCCATAAGGGATCGTTTAGAAAAAATACCTAATCCCTTATCCTTACTATTTCCTCGCCAAACATAATAAGGATAGTGATTTAGAAGGCTATCAAAGCCCTTAACAATAGTTGGATCCTCACATTCCTGTATAACAAGTATATCCGAATTAAACTGCATAAGTTGCTTATACTTCACTCGAAACTTTCCACAGCAATTCCAACTAATAATTGTCACAAGCATCCCCACACTTTATAAACCATAATTCAAAAAGCAAACAGTTATTTAAATTACTATCGGCGCGGCCCACGACGATCTTCTATATCAACCATAATACGCTCGGTAAGAGCACTTGCAGCATTATATCCCATTTTCCGCTGACGATGATTAAGAGCCGCAGCTTCACAGATAATAGCCAAGTTGCGTCCGGGTCGGATAGGCACAGAATGACACGTTACCTTATTGCCCAACACATCCATATAATCATAGGTTAGTCCAATACGGTCATATTCCCGTTTGTCGTCCCACATTTCCAATTTAATAATTAAGTCTATAGACTGGGTTGCTCTAACAGATTCTACACCATACATACGTTGGACATCAATAATACCTATGCCACGCAGTTCTAAAAAGTATTGAATGTTTTTTGGGCAACTTCCCACCAAAGTTTCATGAGATACTCTTTTAATTTCTACAGCATCGTCAGCTACAAAGCGGTGCCCACGTTTTATCATTTCAAGAGCAGTTTCGCTCTTGCCTACACCACTGTCTCCAATTATTAAAACCCCTACCCCATAGACATCCAGCAACACCCCATGTATTTGAGTGCGTGGAGCCATTTGGGTTCTAAGCCAGCGAATTACTTCACCCATAAAGTCTGTAGTACTAGCTTCTGTTGAAAAAACCGGGACATCAAATTCTGTAGCATAGCTATCCATTTCCGGAAGCAAAGACATTCCACGACATATGACCATACACGGTATTTTATGAGCAAATATTTTACGCAAATTAACATGGCGAGAATCTTCCGGCAATCGTTGAAGATAGGTGTATTCAACTATTCCAACTATTTGAAGCCTGTCAGAATCAAAATAATCAAAGAAACCCGCAAATTGTAATGCCGGACGGTTAATTTCCGGGTGTGTAAGTAATTTGTCTTTTATATCTACCTGCTCTGTCAGTAACTGTAGATCAAACTCTTCCATCAAGGTTTTAAGCGAAACTAAATGAGCCATAACTGCTCCTTCACTAGTATAACTAAATTTTGGTTAGCCCGGTTACATTTATGTCTTTAGCTAAAGACACACTGTACCGGTCATCCCCATTTTTTACAATTACTTTACAATCTTCCCACAAACAGATATCCATCCGTTTAAGGCACGCTTTTTCTAAATATTTTAAAACATTTTCCACGTCTTTTTCCGTCATATCAACTTCGGGTTCTAGTGTAACATAAAGATTATTAGCACTAATGTTTGTATTTATTATAATACGCACCTGCCTAAAATCTTCCGGGTTATCTTCCGGATGGTATACATATTCCAGTAATTTTTCTTCATTTTTGGGCATCTTATCCACATCCCTTCAAATAACATCTCTTTACTAAAACTGCCATTTTGTTATAGTCGAACTATACTTCATTTAGAGGAAAATTTCAATAGAAGGATGCACAATCATTTTTTTCTGTTATACTGTCTATTATACTGTATAGCAAATATCCACGGCTTATACTAATTTAGCGTCTTATTTTCAACATTCTTAACCATAAACCAGTTTTGGATTAACAGTAAAATTACTAAAGGGGGGTGGTCAAAATTATAAATCTCATTCTAATATTGGCAATAATTCTTGTTTTATGGAACATCGCCACTTTTTCACTGTATGCTATAGATAAAGGCAGAGCTAAAGCAGGCAAATGGCGCATTAGCGAGGCAACCTTAATAACTGTTGCTTTTTTAATGGGTGGCATTGGGGCATTGTTGGGCATGAATGTGCTTAGGCATAAAACTAAGCATCTAAAATTTAAGGTGCTGGTACCATTAGCAGTAGTTCTAAATATTGGTGTTGTAGTTGCCTTATATTTTACAGGTATACTTACTTAAAAGTTGTACAGTTTCTTAAACAGCCCAAACTCCACAAAGAGGGGGCTGTTTTTTTTAAGGCTCAGAAGGAGGTAAAAGTGGAAAATAAGCAAATAGTAGAATGGAACATGTATGAAATGGAGTATACAGGTGGCAGAGTGGAATCAAGTTTTTCGCTTGTTCCATTTGAAGAAAAATACTATGAACAGTATGTTAATTTAATGGATGACTGTTATTATGAAATGCGAAAAGCATTAAATATCCGACCTTACGAAAAGCATAGTTATAGCCTTGATAAACCAATGGAATTAAAGAAAAACACTTTTATTCTGCCGGGTGATAATGATGAAATCATTGGTGCCGTTACAATTTCTGAAACTTATATCGGAACCGTAGCTGTCGGCAAAAAGTATCAACAGCAAGGTTATGGTCGAAAACTCACACAATTTGCAATCAGTTATATTCAAAACTGTGGAGATAAGACTGCAAAATTAGCCGTTGCAAAATGGAACAAAAATGCTATTGCACTATACAAATCGCTTGGCTTTGTGATTACAAAGGAATCAACTGTTGAAGGTGTCAACACAAAAAGTAAGGATGGTAGTTGGTCATTTGAATTTACAGAAACAAAAGGATTAGATATACAATGATGTGTTTGATGTATAATCAACCGGTGACAAAAGGAGACCGGTTGATTATAATATAACTCAGTATTTTTCACGTTATTATATATTTCAGAGGAGGATATTTTGGTGAAAAAATATCAAGATAAATCTTTAAGTGCCCAAGAAAGGGCCGAAGCCTTAGTTGCAGAAATGACATTGGAGGAAAAGGCTTCCCAGCTTAATTATAAAGCTGCTGCTATCCCGCGTTTGGATATTCCGTCATATAACTGGTGGAATGAAGGGTTGCATGGCTTGGCTCGAGCCGGCACAGCAACTATGTTTCCACAAGCTATTGCTTTGGCGGCTACTTTTGATGAAAAAACTCTCCACGATGTAGGCGAAATCACTTCTATAGAAACAAGGGCTAAATACAACATGTATTCCAAGCTTGAGGATAGGGATATTTATAAAGGGCTTACTTTGTGGTCGCCTAATATTAACATTTTTCGGGATCCTCGCTGGGGTAGAGGACATGAAACTTATGGTGAAGATACATTTTTAACCGGCAAGTTGGGTGTAGCCTTTGTTAAGGGCATACAAGGGGATGGCTCTGTTATGCGTGCAGCAGCATGTGCCAAGCACTACGCAGTACATTCCGGCCCGGAAGGATTGCGTCATTCTTTTGATGCAAAAGCTAGCATGAAGGACATGGAAGAAACTTATCTCCCACATTTTGAAGCCCTTGTAAAAGCGGGTGTTGAAGGTGTTATGGGTGCTTACAACCGCGTAAATTCAGAGGGGGCTTGCGCTTCAGATTTTTTGATGGGCAAACTTGATGAGTGGGGATTTGATGGCTACTTTGTATCTGATTATCGAGCTTTAGAGGATTTCCATACTAACCATGGATTAACAGGCGATGTGGTAGAGTCTGCCGCATTAGCTCTTAAAAAAGGTTGTCATGTTTGTGCAGGTTATGTTTATGAGCATGTGATGACTGCTTATGAAAAAAATCTTGTAACAGAAGAGGATATCACAAAAGCCGCGATTGCAGCTATGCGTACAAGAATCCGCTTAGGACTCTTTGATGATAAAACAGAATATGATGACATACCGTTTTCGGTGATCTCCTGTAAAGAGCATCATGAAAAATCCCTGGATGTTGCCCGTAAATCAATGGTATTACTTAAAAATAACGGAATATTGCCTTTGGATGCTAAAAAATATAAAACAATTGGAGTAATTGGGCCAAACGCAGACAGCCGTGATGCACTTATTGGAAATTATTTTGGTACTGCTGACAAGTATGTAACTTTCTTAGATGGTATTACAGAAGCATTTGACGGCAGAGTATATTATAGTTGGGGTTGTGGCTTGGTTAAAGCAAGCTATTCAGGATTGGCACTGCAAGATGGTGATCGTTATTCAGAGGCCGTGGGCACCGCAGAGCAATCTGATGTAGTAATACTCTGTGTAGGTTTAGATGCTAACTTAGAAGGCGAAGAAGGCGATGCTGGCAATGAGTTTGATTCCGGTGATAAATTTGATCTTAGATTGCCACAAAGCCAGCGCACTTTGATAGAGAAAGTATTAGCAGTGGGTAAACCTACAATTATTGTGATAGCTTCCGGCAGTTCGCTAAATGTGGAAGGTGATAAGGCTGATGCTATTATTCAAGCTTGGTATCCCGGTGCCAGAGGTGGGATAGCTTTAGCAGATATTTTATTTGGCAAGGTTTCTCCATCAGGTAAGCTTCCACTTACCTTCTACGAGGACAGTAATTTGTTACCTGCTTTTGATGATTATGCAACCGATGGACGAACATACCGTTTTATAGATTTGGATAAAGGAAATGTGCTGTATCCATTTGGATTTGGCCTTACTTATTCCAAGGTAGAATGCACAGATATTTCTTACAATCGTGGTGTAGCTAAAGTGAAAGTGAAAAATGCCGGAACTGTAGATACTGAAGATGTTGTGCAAATCTATATCAAAGATTGCAAATCAAAACATGCGGTTAAAAATCATAAACTTTGCGGCTTTGCCCGGGTGTACTTAAAAGCAGGCCGGGATATAACCGTAGAGATACCTATAGATTCAGATGCATTTACAATAGTTGACGATTCGGGTAAACGTTTCATAGATTCTGATAACTTTATACTGTTTGCCGGAACATCTCAACCGGATGTATTAAGCCAAAAATTAAGCGGAACCGGTTGTGTTAGTGTAGATGTAAAATTATAAAAATAAAGGTAGGCTTTCACAATTTATTGTCGTGAAAGCCTACCTTTATTTTGCACCCGCTAATTCAGTATCTCAAGAGTTTAATACAGCTTCCTATCTTTTCCCACCGTAACCACCGCCGCGAGTTCCGCCTCCACGAGTAAACCCACCGCCATAGCCACCACCACTTTTACCATACCCTCCTCCGCTACGAGGCTTAGGGGCTGAACCACCGCCGGAATATCCGGTTCCACCATATCCGCCGCCTCTTGTACCGCCTCCACGGAGGAAGCCACCACCTGAATTACCGGATCCACTTTGAGTTGTTCTGTTTGATGTGTTAGGTTGGCGGTGCCTTGAGCGTCCTAAAAGATAGCCTCCTAAAAGGCCACCGGCCATTCCACCTAAACCACCGCCTCTTCTTTGCGGCCTACCCCAAGCCCTTCTTCCCATTGAGCCGCCTCTCATCATACCGCCGCCAATTCTTCTGCGCCGCGGGGACATAAAAGAAAAAGCAATAAATATTATAATAACTACAAAAATTATTGTACCTAAATTGTCACCAAATCCCATATTTCTTTGGGGAGTAGCTTGAGTGGAAGCAGCAGCGGCAACAGGCTGTTGAGTATTTTGCTGTCCTCCGTCCTGAACCGGGCGAAATGAATCAAAAACACGCCCGGATAGCACATCAAATACATTACGTACTGCTATATCATAATTATTGGCATCAAAATGTGGTAAAAAATAAGCATTCATTACTTCAGACAAATAGCTGACACTCATATGCTGGCGTAATCCACGGCCTACAGTCACCCAATATTGTCTATCCCCTACAGACATTGTTACAAGTATGCCATTTTCTCTGTCTACATCACCTATACCCCAATGCTCAAATACCGCCGTAGTATAATCGGAAAGCTCCCAATTCATGGGAACAAAGTCCATTATCAAAAATCTTACTTCGCCACCTGTAAGTTGAAAAAGCTCTTCATTTCTTGTGACCAAATATTGTATTGTTGTTGAAGACAGCACTCCGGCCTGATCTAATACTGCATAGTTTTCCGGCTCATTTGGCAATACAGCTCCAAAAATGCTTGTTGGCAATAAAAGTGCCAAAGCTGTAAAAATTATTATAATTCGTTTAATCATCGATATCCCTCCTAATATAAATAATAGCTATTCAAAAATCGGCAATTGTCTATATCCTAAAACTCCATTATGTGTTAAAAACCCTAAACCACGTTGAGTTGCTAAATTAAATTCTATTGCAAATCTATTATAATCAGATTGACGTAAAACTAAATCTATATCACGAATACTGCTGATAAAGTTTTGCATGTACCTTGCATCGCCTTCGTCAAGATTTAAGGCATTGCTTGCATGAAGTAACGAATTGGCATTTATTGACAATATACTGCTATGAACAGCAAGCCCTTCACCAACCATATCAATAGCTTGCTGAGTTTCTTCTATATTTGCAGATACGTAAATAACTGCTTCATTGTCTCCACCATTATCAAGATATACAACCATCATATTATGAACCATTTGTAATTTATCATGTAAATCTTGCTCTATTTCGGCTCTAAACCCATCTATTACCTGAGAGCGCATACTGTTAAAGCTTAAATAGCTTCCTATGAACAAGCCGAATATCATTAATGCTATGGTAATTAACCAAGCAAATTTTCTATTTTGTAACATCCTATAACCTTTCCTGCTTCATTAAGTTTTGCAACACTACAATATCTGTTTCAATATCCAAAGCTTTATCACTGTATAAGTTATCCAGTTGATGAGCAAAAGCTTCTTCAAACTGAGACAGTGATTCTTTGGTTTTATTTAAACTGCTTTGGATATTTTCACCTTTTACTTTGTTGTTATCATGTTCTGCAAAGTGATCCAAAAATTTTAAAGCTGTAGGATAATAAAAATTCATAAAGGTATTAATTTTACGTACTTGGGTCGGATTTTTAGAGATATAGTCAAATATTTGCTTGCTAATATTCTGTAGATTTGTGATTTTGCTGCTTACTTCAGTATCCTGTATCATCTCTTTAAGATTTTCCAGTTGTTGAATATATTCTCTCCCTGTAGTCAGTACTTGATCCACATCTTTATCGCCGGATTGGTAAGGCATTTCTATCTCTACTACTGTCCCGGGAAAAAGTTTATTAAGAAAAATATAACAACAGATAGACAAAGCCAAAGCAATTATAAGGTCTGTAATCCTATACATAGGCAAAATTAGAGCATACAGAAAAAAAACAACCCCCATCCCATAAATAGGAATCACAGATTTTATACGTTTTTGCACACTTCTTTCAGTCATTTCAACCTCCCTCTTAAATTGAATACCTCACGATTAGCAATTCCACACCTAATTCTCCCCCCATCAAACCGGTTTTAATCCGAATATCTGTATCCTGGCAGTCTGATAAGGCTTCTAATAAACGTCTCTCCGTAAAATGTTTTCCCTGCCGCAGGCATTCCCGTACCATAAAATCACGCAAGCCCAAGGTGGCTACAATTTCCGGCTGCATCATGCGTTTTTCTGCACAAGCTTTGCATTGCAAAATCATTCTAAATTGCCGCGCCATCATTGTAAGTATCATCAAAGGCTGTTCTTTCATTGATAGCATATTGTGGTACTGTTTAAGTGCTTTTTCTGTTTGCCCATTGCAGAGTGCGCCAACCAGATCAAAGATACGAGCTTCCAGAGATTTTGTACACACATCTTGAATATCTTCCGGGGTTATTATAGTGCGATCTCCTACAAAGTCGCCTAATTTGTCTGCTTCGGCATATATAGAATCCATCCCTTTGGGAACCGTAGACAATAATAGCCGTGTCGTTTGTGGATGTATCTCCTTTTTCTTTTTTTTGAAGATATTTGTAACCCAACGAATTAAATCTGCTTCGCTTGGAATTTTACATTCTACGACACGCCCTTGCGTTGATATTTGTTTATATAAACGATTACGTTTATCAACTGCTGTTTCTATAAAAATCATGATGGTGGTTTCCGGGATCTCCGGCAAGTATTTAGTTAAGGCTTCTGTATCATCTTTACGTCCGGGGGCTAATAGCTGTGAATCTTTAATATAAACTAACCGCCATTCGCTTAAAAATGGTAATGTATTAGCAGCATCTATCGCTGCCTCTATTTCAAAATCTTTTCCTTCAAAAACAACCCGATTCATAATAGTATCCACCAGCAGTTGCTCCGTAAAAAGATTGGAATAATGGCGTACTAAATAAGGCTCTTCACCATATAAAAGATATACCTGCTTAAACTGGTTAATTTTGAAGTCATTTTTTAAGTCTTTCATTTTACAATCTCACCTCTATACGTCACCTGCCATAAAACCGGTTGTTCCTGTATCATAGTCAATATCAAATCTCCACTTCGTATGGCATCTCCTGCTTGAAGCCTGTATATGGGAATATTATTGCGCTCTGCCGCAACCCTCAAGCGCATACCCAAACCGGAATCAATATTAAGCCCAACCGGTATATACAATACTTTTACCCTGTTTGCCATAGCTAATTCTATCAAACCTGTTACTCGCTGTCGCGACATATTTGTAACAAAAGCCCCATCTGCTTGAACTACTCCCCTATGATCCAAATATGGCATTAGCACCATATGCCCTGTATTCATTCCCAGAAGCCTGTTATTTCCGCCTCCATCTATTACAAAGGTATGTCCTCCTCTGCGTATCACATAACCGGTAACTTCTGTTCCATGTCCCATATCTAATGCTGTAATATTAAGTCTCTGTCGATCCATTGCTTCGAAAGCAATACTAGCTAATAGTATTGTAACAGAAAGTGCAAGTATTTTAACCCTATGTCGGAAAATTTCTCCAAAACCACTAAAAGTATAACCAAATACCAGCATAATTCCCATAGTTGCTAATGTTACCCAAAGACCCCGATTACCTGCTAACCACACTGCTCCCGGCAAGGATACAAACCATCTAATGACCGCCTCGTAAAACCGCAATAAAAAATATACTGCCCCGGCTAAAAATAATGCTGTGTTAATAGAAAATAGCCCTGTTATTCCGACAAGTAGCCCCACAATTAACAATAAAGTAACAGTAGGTGCAATTATCATATTTACTAAGATACTATAAGTGGAGACATAAGAAAAGTGATAAGCCAAAACCGGATATGTAGATACAGTAGCTACAATATTGTAAGCCAAAACGGCTCTAAATTTTTTATAAGGAGGCATACCCAATAGGGCTAAAGCTCGCTCTGTAGGAGCTGTAAGTAAGACTATCCCAAATACTGTTGCAAATGACAACTGAAATCCTATGCTAAACAAGTACAAAGGTTCGTATAGCAACAGCAAAATGCAAGCAAAAGATACAGAAGCAAGGGAATCGCGATCGCGATACAATACCCTGCCAAAAACAGCTACTCCGGCCATAGTAACCGCTCTTATTGTAGATATACCGGCACCGGTAAGTAATGCATACCCAATTATTAGGACTAATGCAATTAACCCTGCTTTTCGTTTATTAAAAACCAGCTCCAACACCAGACTAATAGACATCATTAATATTGATAGATGCAACCCGGAAACTACCAGTAGATGATAAATTCCTGCCGCACGATACATTTCCACTACTCTGTCATCCATATCAGGGCGTTCGCCCAATACCATTGACTTAATTAGCCTTGATTCTCTATAAGGAAGTACGGTATCGTATATTGTTGCAAGTCTGTTACGTAGTACATAGGTAGTTCGAGTTAAATTCATATGGACTTCAAAGCCTTCTGCTTCTCGTGCAAAAAATCTGCCGGAAATTCCGGTAGCACGCTGCACCATAAATTCATTATATCCGCCCGGATTGCGTGCCCAATCCAATGGATACAAATTTCCAAATAGCCGTACCCGTTGACCTATTTCAACCCTAAATGCCGGTGACAAGAAAGTCAGTATTTGAGATCCCGGCATAGCAAGAAGCTTACTATCAATATCGTTTAACCCATCACTTATACCATAAGGAGCCAATACTACTAATCGCTGCCAACCTGTACGAGTATAACGCATATCTTGAACAATACCGTAAAACTCCAAATTTTCGCCGGGCAATATATTTTCATTAAATCTTTGCTGAATGCCAAAAGCTCCAGCAGCGGCAAGCAGAATGCATAAAAAAACAGGAGGATATTTCATCCATTTATACAGAAAAACGCAGGCCAGCGATGCAAGTATTATAAAAAAGGCAATACCCGGAAGGTATCGCCCCCACAAAATCCCGGCTAACAAAAATAATAATGCCCAAACAATTGGCCTTTTTATAGCAAGTTCACCCCTGCTTTTTCATTTTTCAGCACTAAAATATATTGAAATTTAGAAATTTAGCGAAGTTTATGCTAATTATCCAAATAATAGGTATTATACTCTGTTTCTGCTTGTAATACAATAAACGTGCAAAAAAAGCACGGAAATCAATTTTCAAATTAGGGATTAAAAGAAAAGAGGAATTAAATTATCATGGGTCAATTCGGGAATGTCTTAAAACAGTAGAGGTAGCCAAGCAACATAATTGAAAAACCAAAAATTGATAACGAGTCCAACAATCACCCTGTGCATTAAGTGAGATTTAGAAAAGCGAATCCCTTTTCTGACTAAGCGACTGCACCAAGTTCTGAGCGAAATATGTTTGTTTTCAATCCGTTGAGTGTTAGTTTTGCCAACTATAAC
>Ga0123355_10019908_pt1 | contig 10694 bp, 7 predicted proteins | sample TergutEmb28metaG_3_FD_89872 | JGI IMG/M metagenome (GOLD analysis project Ga0123355, IMG submission 89872) | Embiratermes neotenicus P1 segment gut microbial communities from Petit-Saut dam, French Guiana - Emb289 P1 | ecosystem: Host-associated > Arthropoda: Insects > Digestive system > Gut ...
GGACGGATATAGGGAAATATTCTTTTGTAAACAGGACCATCCAACACTGGAACCAGTTACCGGCAGAAGTGTTAGGAATTCTCCCCTGCAAACCAATCACTTTTAAAAAGAGGGTAAGGAAAGGGATAATTGAGTTGAATTAAAGGGAGTAAAGTGTGCTGGAAATCATCGAAAAATGTAGAAGAGTGAAGTCTAGTGAAGTGAAAATTTATCTAATGTGAAGTGGAGCGAAGTGAAACAAAGCGAAGTGAACGAAGCAAAGTGAAGTGGAATGAGGTGAAGTGAAGTGCAGGATAGGGAAGGGGGAGGGGAGGGGGGAACGAGTGTTATGGAAAAGGTTTTTAGGAGTAGTATGTGATAAGAAGTGAAAGACTGGGGTGAAAGCGCGAGTGAATTAATGATCGTAAAAAAAAAATTACAAAAAACCGTACACAGTACTGTCTTGCTCAGGTGTTTTTACCTTTTGTACAGGTTGTATTCTAACTTGTCTCGGGTGGTTTGTTGCTAGTTTTAAGTTGTCTTGTGTGTAATTGTTGTTGGTTGACTGTGTGTATTTTTGTAGTTGTCTTGTTGTGTTGTTATCTTACGTGTATTTGTTGTACTATGTGTGCATTGCTTTTTTTTACTTTAGATGCCTGACTGCTGGCTAGAAGTCAGTATTCGGAAGGTCCTGCGACCGGCCATCTCGACACAGGTTTTTCTTGCTTTCCTTGTGCCTAAAAGCAAATGCTGAGATGGTTCCCAAGATTCCAAGTTGCCACTACATGCTTCTCATGTAGCCCTCCTGACTTAAATTTAGTAGTAACCAATTTCATAACTTCAGTCCTTAAGAAATTCACAAGAATTACCATATCAACAGCACATCACTATAATAGAGCAGCCATCTTAGTTTCTCAGAGTAAACAGTGGTAGAAGAAAGTGTAGAACTGAAGGAGGGAAACATGAGGCTACCATCTGGTGCAGAATTAAGAAGTTATATGAAAACACACTCTTATCATAAGATGATATATCCCCATTGGCCAATTACTATCAGGTGGCCAATAACTGTATGGTTTACCCTAGATTCTAACACAAGTTTAAGTTGTGTTATACTCTATTTAATATTACTGTATTTACTCCATTTTTATTTCGGTCCATTTTGAGAACAAGTAAGAATTAAAATACAAGTTAATTTTTTTAACTCTTTGATATCTAATCCAAACATAAGATACCAATAACAATTTAGCCTTACCACTTATTCCATAGTAAGGTAGTTTAGATACTAATAAATCATAATTAACAGAGTTGAAAGCATTCTCCAGATCGCAAAAATACTACCAGCCATTTGTTAATTTAAAAATATCACTCTCTCTCCTTTCTTGTATATAGGTTTTATAATTGAGAACTTCAAACGATCAGGAAAAAATCCTGACAAGATAAACGTATTACAGATGTATGTTAATGGTGAACATATGTAAGTGGCACTAATTTTTAATACTCATTGTATGCGTGAAAATTTTTCGTTTTTAGGGATTTCATTACTGATTTAATTTTTTGGTTGAGAAAGTTGTAAAAACCAAAGATGGAGGGATGAAAGTAATTTTGTTCTAAATAATAATGAAAAGTGGAAAGAATTTCATCATTAATCCTGTTATCTATATTAATTTTACTTATTTTATCAATTATAGATGAAAATAGTTCTTAAAGGCATCCACTATACCTTGATGATTTTTAAATGTTTACTGTCTACTATCAGTTCCTGTATATCAGTTTTAGAATGTTGTGTTCTATGTAACTAATTAATGATATCCTAAAGGTTTTACATTTATTACTTCATTTTAAATTTTTGTTATTTTAATACATTCTTTTTGCCTCTTTAATTATGTTAGAAAAAATTTACAATGCAACTGGTACTGCCTTTTTAAATCCAGATTATTATTATTATTATTATTATTTATGTATGCTAAGTACAATTCCCATTTGTGTTTACATAATGTTTTGAGCCCTAAAGTAATCCTATTATTATTATTATTATCATCATCATCATCATCATCATCATCATAATCGACTTTTTCATTTCTCAGTTTTGGCTGGGAAATATTCATCTATCCTGGGATGTAGTAATCAACAGGATTAGGCTCGGTGGTCTTATTTGTAGTTTAAAAAGTTCCTTACAATTGAACGTGTGCCAAGAATTACAGATTTTTGCAGTTGTATGTATGTATTCGGGTGCAGGTTCAGTCTTATTAGACTTTGTGATAGTGACTTTGGAATTACTCCCGTAAATGATATTACTACTGGGATCACTTGTGTTGCCTTTTGCTTCTGCTTAACACATATTTCATCCGCCAGTTCTTGGTACTTGTTTTGTTTGTCGGTTATTGCTTTGGCGAGATTGTGTGTATTTGGGACAGCTATGTCTATCAAAAGGTGCTCTTTGTTTTGTTATTCATAAAAGTTATGTCAGGTCGATTAAAAGGTATTGTTTTGTCCGTAAGTATGCTGCAATTCCAGTACAGCTTGAAATTTTCATTCTCCAGTACAATGGCTGTTGTGTACTTATAATACGGACTTTTATCGTCAATCAATTCAGTTGTTTCTGCCAGTTTCTGATGGATAATTTTGGCTAGTCCATCATGTCTCTTTACATACTCGGTAGGTGCGAGTTGCTCACATATGTGTTGGATTGTCTCCGATTCTTTTGCACATCTTCTGCATAGCTCTTCGGTGTCTGGCTGCTTCAAAATATATATTTTGTAGTTTCTTGTTAGTATGACTTGGTCCTGTATTGCTGTTAAAAAGCCCTCTGTTTCGGCGAACAAATCTGCATTTGTCAGCCATTTGTTCGACGCTTGTGTGTCTACATATTGTTGGCTGAGGTCATACGAATGACGACCATGCAAGGTTTTTAGGGACCATTGTCTCTTGACTTTGTTTATTATTATTATTATCATAATCATCATAATCATCATCATCATTATTCCTGTTTATTACACTTGTTGGAGGAAAGCTAGAATAAAAGATCCTTAAATAAATATTTAAAAAGACTTAAACATGGCACTGACATCATCAATGTTCAAGATGATATCCCACGATTCCTTGCATAAAATTATAATAAAGTCAGATATTGTGTACTTATTATTTTCCTGATGATTTTTTATTTTTGTATGGGTATATGGGAATAATCAGTGCTAATCATTAATAATTGGGCATCATGGCCAGATAAACTATTTAATATTTGAGTTATAGTGTCTTTCAAATCAAAATATATCAATGAAAATATTATCTATTGCAGTAGCAGAAATATTTTGTACTCTCACTGGGAAATAAATAATTTTAGTTAAGTTATTTGAAAGTAATAATTTATCCAGTTGGTTTTTCTTTTCACTTTCCAGGATGTAATTAATGTTTATGTCCCCATGAATAAAAATGTGTAGAGTAGGAGTATATATATAATGATTGAAGAATAGTGTCCAATTGGTGTAAAAATGGCTAAAATTACCAGAAGGGGCTCTTTACAGTGTTAGTACACATATGTTTAAAGTACTAAATGAAAGTTTTAGAACACATATTTCTATATCTTGTCCTTCACAATGTTTAACCATATCAATATTTGAGAAATATAGACTATTATGGACAAAAATAGCTACACCACCTTTCTCATGTAACTGTCTACAGGAATAGGCTCCTAAATTACAATTTTCAATAGGAACAGTATTCAACTGCGAATACTTTAAATGATGTTCTGTTAGGTATAAACAAGAGGGAAGTCAGGATGCAAATGACTTAATAGTTCAAAAACTTTCTTTCTTATCTTCTTATATTTTCTGGTAAATTTTGAAATAAATAGTACCCTTATTAATTTGATTTACTTTGTGATTATGTTTACGAGTGACGTACATAAAAAAATCTGTATTTTCCAATGCTACATTTTTCCTTTGTCACTTGGAAGGGTCTGAAATCTTAGATAATTCATCTAAGTTATTTTGATCTGGGACTTTTGGATTTACTACCCTTACTTCGGTTTTTTATAATCTACATTTGGATCCTGCAGAAATAGAATCTTTCCATTGCAGGCAAATGGAGGATGGCTGTTTCTTAGTAGAAAATTCCTTGATAACTGTGGATAATTTCATGGGGATTAGTTCTTTACCTGATAAGTTCAAATGCTGACCATACTTAGTACAGCATTTTCTGTCTAAGTCTGTTTCTAACATTTTTACACTTTTATATTTTCATTTTCTTCTCAACTTGCCTGTTAAAATTTATCATTTCATTATTGACACAAAATGAGGCTTTAAGATCATGTCTTTGGGGCAACTTCTTTACCAAAATATTGACTTTGTTTTACTCAACAAAATTACACACATGTTTTATAGATACTTTGGTATTATTCTTACTTATATCATTTGCCCCTCCCCATATTACCACTACATCTTCACGCCTGAATTTTTTTATTTCATCTCTTGCAGTGTTTACAATTGAATTCTTTCTGGCACCTGGTTTTACAAAACTAGAGACTTTGTAGTTTACACCTAGGTTATGCTGAAGTTCAGTAGCACAGTTTCTTACGTGACTGTCACCAATCATTACAATTTTGTGATTTTTTCTTGTTGAACTATTCACACTTGGTGTCTTTTATTTGGTAATTCTTCCTTAAGCTTCTTGAGCACAAGGTTATATGCTCTACAACTGAAGCACTTGAAGATTCACTTTCCTTGTTTAGGTTAGTTGTGATATCAAACTTGTTTGCAGATTGTGGAATTAAATGTGTAAGAATACTACGGATTATTCTAGATTTGTTGCTTCAATTTGATGTAAAATTGATCCAACTGTCTTCTGATTCTGAAAACAGAAACTGCTCATTGTTAGAATAATCGTTTTGTTTTATCAAGTTACAATTGGAACAAAAGCCTTCATCACTTCCTTCTTCCTGTAACAGTTTTATAATTTCTTCATAAGAAGATATTTTTAACTTTGCTTTATTAAGTTTTAGTCTTAATTTCTCACAACATAAACATGTATTGGCTTCCTTTTCACTTATCTTACTTGCAAAATTCAGATGAACTCACTACACTTAACTCCAAGTCTGCCATGTAGGAATGTGGTATGCTGTGTGAAATAAATACTCTTTGGTTTATTAAACCAATAACACTGGTTTCGAGAAACATGCCTATTTTCAAGACTGGCTTTAACATTAAAGCTGGTGACACCACATTCCTCCATATTCTTGGTAGCCACTAAAATAAGACTACATGATGTCACAACCCAGAATACCACAAACTGAACAAGTACTACCATGAAAAACTCAAATCTTACAAATGAATGGTCTTACTATCCAAATATCTTTCTAATTACAATCACAAGTGAAATAAAATTGTTCTAGGCTTCCTCACCACAGAAGATGAAGTAGTTCCAGGCAACATGGGGCTAAAAGATCAAACTGCAGCTTTGCTTTGGGTGCAAAGGAACATAGCTTCATTTGGTGGTAACCCAGCAAGTGTAACTTTAACTGGTCAATCTGCAGGTGGCGCTAGTGTACATTTTCACTACCTGTCACCATTATCTCATGGTGAGGTCACAGCATATATGTTCTGACATTTGAAAAGTAATACAATGTGAACTGACAGAAAAAACTTGAACTCAAAAAAGATCACATGCACTTATTTAGCTACTATTGTCCATGTACATAAAACTTAGTTTCTCACTTTTATGGAAGAATAAAGAATGATGGTGTTCAAGAACAGGTTGCTGACAATATTTATGCCTGATAGAAGGGCGGTTATATGCATTCTATGCCACAACATTTATTCATTTCAGTGTAAATACCACGCATTTTCTTGATGACCTTGTGTGTCTTTATACACACAGCCTCTTTTCACAACATATGATGTATAAAAGTCATCTCACATATCTATTCTCAGAAAACACCCAGTCATGAACAACTGCAGCAACTCTGAACTGGTAGGTATATAAAGTTTCATAAGGAACTCATTAAGTAAATTTCATACACTATCAAACATGGTTCAAAAGGGCCTTAAAAACAGCTACAGTGAACTTCTGTAGTCTACAATATTTCCATAAATAATTGAAGTTAATTTCACGTGAAGAAGTCTTCACCTTAGTGACATACGAGTTTCTCATGGCAGTAATTATTAAAATCACGTTTATTTATTTATATATATGTATAAAATGCACAGTTTGAGACAAAAGTCAGGTCACCACTAAAGAGGGGTATGTAAAGTATCACTTGGAGATTATGGGGTATGTTGACTTAATAAGATTAAAAAACTCTCCTAGGATTTAGTGTTTATTACTTGGAAGTTAACTGCACCAGTGTGCAAGGTCGCAAAAACTATCTGTAGTGACAAAAACTTATGGTTGTTCATAGGTTTATTCCAACGAGGGATATCCCAGAGTGGAACTGCCTTATGTCCATGGACTCAGATGGAAAATGGGAGAGGTAAAGCAACAAAATTAGCACAAGAATTGGGTTGTAACATACAGACTTCACGTGAGATGGTAGACTGCCTCAGACATCGGCCAGCAAAAATGATTATTCAAAAAGTGGCAGTCTTTCAAGTAAGTATTGCTTAAAACAGTGAGAGATATCAATGTGGTCTCCACATTCAACATGCCAAGTGTTCTTGTAGAAGGTTACCAAAGTTGCAGAGGAAACTGATGCGATAAAAAGATAGCAGGGTTTTCCGAAACAGACTATATCATTTCTGTAATTTGAAGTTTGTTATGTAACTGTTACTAACTCAAGACCATAGAGCAAATGAGAATGGAAGATAGTGAATAATGATTTGGAAATTATATAGAAGAACAAAGTTTACGGTACTGTTCCAGCATTCGTCTGGAGAGACTGAAGGTAACCTTAAAACTATCAATCAGGATAGTCAGAGTCCTGGTAGAGAGTAAAACCAGGTATGTACAGAATTTGTATCAGCATACACAACTAAATGAACAAGATTCAATGATCACTGGTGTCAAAACATGGCACATCACAATCCAACCACTATATTTTTCATTTTATATCTTACCACATCCCAATGGAATAAAAAGGCGGGGGGGCACAAAGAGCATGGCAAATTACAAAAATCATGTTCTTATTGTCAGTCACTAGTATATGTAGCAAATCAGCCACACACAACACCAGTTTTTATAAATTTATTCATGGCTACATCTTTTGGCTCCAAATGTGAGCCATCATCAGGCCTTGTATAAATGTTCAAAGCTTACAAATGGCCTGTTGATGGTTAGCATTTACAGCCGGAACACGTAGCAAAGAATAAATTCATAGAAAGTGCTGGTGTGTGTGACTAATTTTATACACATACCTGTCATTTTTTAACACCAATGGTGATGTCTCATCTTAAAAAGATTCTTGTTTTACGTTTCCAAAATTTATATCAAATCACCTTCACACAGGAATGGGGGAACATGCCATTCTCTCCATTTGGTGCTACAGTAGAAGTGGCAGGAGCTGCACCGTTCTTGGACAGACAACCAATCGATATACTTCTGGAGGGAAATGTTCAAGACCTGCCCTGGATGACAACTGTTGCAACAGGAGAAGGAAATTACCCTATAGCAGGTATATATCAGTGTAAGATCTGAGGTAATTACAGTAGCAAAGAAACAGGATCTGGTCTTCTAGATTGTGACTCTGTTTAGTCTTGTAGGAAGTAACTACTGTAATGTGAAATACTATATTCCACCAACATGTTGTGGTGCAACTCCATAACTCAGCTTTACTTTTTTCTCTTCTACCCTGAAAATGCGAGGCAGTGGGTTCATCCAAAAGTTGACACATATACATAAAATTATGCAGCCTCACGTTCCACATGACTAAAACCTACATAATCAACCTGTGAAAAAATCAAATTATCTACATCATCTGCAAAATCTGATTTTCTTATGGCATCGCCTATAATCCATGATGTCTTGGAATGTGATGCAGTGTAGAAGGTAGATAAGTACCCAACATTTCAAGCCAACAGGCTCCCTTCACCCTGAAGTTAGAAGAGATGACCCTGCAAATTAATGTAATAAATTCCTCTAAAATAACAGGAATATCTACCAGAATCAACAGCTCCACATTTCATACAGTGGCAACTTCACACATCACCTTGTTCCAAACACATACCCAATGGCAATCAAGAACTAATGAGGACTCCATCTTTTAAAGGACTCCACTTCTTAGTATTATAATCATTATTAACATATGCCCACTGTAATTTCAACTGAAAATTTTGACAACTCGTCAGCAGATATGACTTCCACGGAAAACCCTTCCTCTAAACCACTCATACACTGGAGCAACTATTGGATAATATAAAATCACAGTTGAATACACATGCCACAATCTTGATCAGTTCTTGAAAGACAGCTTTACAGAAGAAGTAATACTGCTACCCACAGACATCTTTGTACTGGCAAAAGTTTCAGCCACAGTACTGACTGAAGCATAGGTAAGTCTCCACTACTTCATAATTTGAACTGTTTTTGGCAATCACTGCCACACAGTGTATATATCTGTAACTATAAGAATTACTTCTTACATGGAGAAACAATGAGGGCATAACTTAGGTTTTTAGGTATACAGATGCCCATGTTTCCATATCAGTGAACAGTAACTTCCCAAATGGAGACAGCGTGTGGTCAGAAAGGAGAACCTGTCTTTCCAATAGAATATAAGGTGCTGCAAACAGATGGAAATTCAAGACACCATATTATTGTTACTGTCCTATCAGATGAATATGCCTACAGTTTCTATCTGTCCAAATTAATAACAATCTGAAAATACATCTACAAATTCTCCTTAATAGGACTGTCATAACCAGACTAAAGGTACATACTAGGGTGATTTTAACTGTGTACATAATGTTACTGAACATTGAATCATGCATCCATGCACAGTCCGATGAAATGATACTAAGGGTTAATAAGGTTGTGGAGATTGTAATTAAGTACTTCTTCAGTAAGTAGTTTAGCAGAGACAGTTAACAGTTTTGAAAAAAAAAAAGTAACTGAAGCAAAAATCATACTTCCACTTTTTGTTTTTTACACAATGAAGTAGATTACAAAACAATACACACACACACACACACACACACATGGTTTACTTTTCAAACATAATATCAATCAAATGGCTTTCATATTTCTGTGAACATTGTTGCACTCAGGAACACATTACTCACTGCGTCATCTCCACCAGTACTTCTGCAGTTTCTGCTACAATTCAGTGAAAGTCTTAGCACAACTAACATACACCTGGCTCTTGAGTTATCCCCACAGCAACTAGTCAGGTTAATCAGGGTAACCTGCAAGTTAATAAATGTCCCCTTTCCCTAATCTTAAACAAGGCTATATATGTTCACCCTTTTAAATCTATGGCAGTTCAATTATCGAGCATGAGTAAACACATAACTTGTGTTGAAAGATTTACTGAAATTTTGGGTGATGCAAAATTAATCAGGTGTCATCTTATGACAGTCAAAGCACACTCCACATCTCACATTACAGTAAAAAGCACTACTTTCATTACTGGGCAAAAGAAAATGCTGACTAGATCCACCTAGAAACTCCACATAGTGAGATGCTCTGTGCCACGCTGCAGTAACCTATGGGATGATAGGTCCTTAGGCATTTGAGGATGACAAATGCATTTCAGTAACTCTCACACCATATCACTACCCAGGTTGTTACACACCTTCCTTGCACCAGATTTATGATCGTGTGGTCTTTATCTTCAAATTTTGTGGTTCCCACAAGATAGAATGATGGCTCACCCTGCAAGAAGTTTGAAGACTGTTCTGCAGCAAATGCTCCAAACAAATACAGACTCACAAAATTATAATGTTCATCGCCTACATGGGTCTTCTGATATGCCTGCTTGTCACTCCTTACTAAAGATGTACATAAAACAGCATGGTATATATCAGTTGCCTATAGCCAAATTGGAACACATTATCACAGAATAAACTGTAGCAATACTAACCAGGAATTTACATTCCAGTTTACAACAATGTATACCGGAAGTTGCACATCAATTTAGTGATATAATTTTTGAGAAGTAAATTGTATATACACAATGCTTTATTTTGTTAAAAAATGAAAAGTAAAAAGTTATTTCTTATTTATTGTTAGTTAAAACCAACACTCACTTGCAATAAATATAAGCATAAAAAAGTGAACACATTGCTCTTGCAAATAAATTTGTTGTTAGCTTGGGTGACAAGAAAAGACATCCTGAATGAAATGCAGAACAGATTTTCTGAGCTTGCACCTCTCATATTAGACTACAACTACACTGTGTCACAGAAGCAGAAGCTGGCTGTTGCTCAGAGCATCCATCAGTTTTATCTTCAGGGTAAAACAATATCTACAGACACTACTTTCAACTTAATACAGGTGAGATGAAAACAGTCAAAAATAAGAGGTACTGAAATATTATTTGAGGTTTACACAGTTCAGATTATTCAGGTTGATGTCTTTTGGATTACGGAGCCATGCAGTCTTATATGGGGATGTCAATGTTTTGGACGAACGTGCAGCCTCCATTCTGGATCAACCCTCAATATGGCGGCAAGTTCGTCCAAAGTGTTATGTGCCTACGACAGAAACAGCATCAAACAACTTGGCTCATCTGGAAACACTGTGGCTTAAATTCAGGAAGTGCCAAGCTTCATGCCAGTCACTGACTAACC
>Ga0123355_10019909_pt1 | contig 10694 bp, 2 predicted proteins | sample TergutEmb28metaG_3_FD_89872 | JGI IMG/M metagenome (GOLD analysis project Ga0123355, IMG submission 89872) | Embiratermes neotenicus P1 segment gut microbial communities from Petit-Saut dam, French Guiana - Emb289 P1 | ecosystem: Host-associated > Arthropoda: Insects > Digestive system > Gut ...
AAAAAAAAAAAAAAAAAAAAAAAAAGAAAATAAATATAAAAAAAAAAATGTATGTATTTAATATAAGATAGAATAAGGAGAGGAGGGAAGAAGAAAGAGGGGGGGGGGGGGGGGGGGGGGTTGGGTGAGACATAACCAGCACTTATACAGAGCGGCAGGATACGACTGGAGGCCTGCAACATTGCATGCTGTAGAGCGGCTGACAAAAGGTGCAGTAGAAGAGAAGACATTGCGGAAAGTGATTGGACAAGTGAGAGATAATTTGCTTCACGGACGGTGTAGGGTAATTCAACTTATTTTTTGCAGGAAGAAGAAAAAGCTTTGTGGGACACTACAGTTATGACAGGTCGATAGAAATTGTACGACTATGTTTCGAAGCCGGGCCCAATCTTCCTTCTGGTTAATGTAGGCTGGAGGCAAAACACAGCTTTGCGAATTGAAGACGGGAAGAGAACTGTTGGATTGATCCTTGTAACCTCTGAGAACCTGTTAGCTTCTCAACAAGGACACTGCAGCATTGAGTAATTATGTAAGTCATCATAACAATACGATATATTTTATAATGTTGGCAGGGATATGTTTGGGTGGAAATTTTTGAAATTTACTTTGGAAGGGTGCTATGAGAATTATAGAGTAGAGCGTAAAATTTTGGCACTAGTCGAGTACGTGCTGTACGAGCGAGGAAAACCACGGAAAATCCTAAACATTTGGCAGGTCGCAGGACTTTACTGGTGCATACCAAATTCTACTGAGGACCAGTGAAAGATCGGAGGAAGACCTTTATCTAAATTAGGTTTATTTCTTACCTCACTGAGAACAAACTCCATCTGCACTTTAACGACAGTCGGTTGAGGTTGAATAGGGGGAAAAATCACTCCTTGCTCTCAGCACCACGCGAAACACAAAGTTAAACTCGCCGACATGAACTTCTGTCTTTGGACTTCGTCCATCTTCCAACATTTTAATGAAGTAATGCGTTTCGGAAACCGGCTCTGATATCATCTTCAGGCAAGGAGAGGATCCAATCTGGTTGATCCCATATCTAAGAAGACACAGCCCTACAGATTTGAATTACACACTTACGCTATATTTTAAAATGCACAGTATCTAAACATCGCACCATGCGTTGCACAACGAAACATACAAGCAAAATGAGTGAGAAAAATAAATTTTTAACTGCTGCAGTAAACGGACTGTATCACACCGCCGAAAATTAGATGGTTACTGTCCTGTGTTAGTTTATTTTAACAAATACATAATATTTGTGCCAACCTGTGTCATTTTCAAACCGGAAATATTTCCATTTTCCGCGAAGATACACACGAAGGATTCTAATGTGTGTATGTCGATATTTATCTTCAAGATTTCACGGCGTCACTTCTCAGAAGGGGACAATCTTCATAGTCTTAACCGTAAGAATATCAAATCTCACGACAGTTCATATGTTCAAAATGTTCATGAATGAAAATAGCGCGACCGGATTGTTTGTTCTGTTTTGGTAAAGCAGACATTGACTCTCATGAATAATGCTGCGAACAGACAAAATATCAATGTTTACGTCAACAAAATTAATTCTCCAATCATCCAAATAACTATGATAGGGGGTGATGAATTATGACACAAAACTTTTTTTTCTGTTAATCAAATACCATAGGAATACAAAATAACTTTCAATTCCATTCAGTTCTATGAGAGGTTGAAGTCAATAAACTATGTAAAACAAATGAGATTATTAAACATTCCTTCACGCGGCTAAACGCAGCAAATGCCAATAAATCCAAAATGTTGAACAGAGCCGATATTGTAGTGCATAAATCCGGGACAGTAGACAATCGTGGGGGCGAAAAATTCTTAAAATATCACCTGAAGCTTTATTACAATTTGCAGTAAGCTTATAATCAGTCTACGATGTATCATTCCGGCAAATTACTCCGACGTATTTCGGTATTAATACACCATCTTCAGGGAGTTTACAAGTTGTGTTAGCTAAAGTTATGAATCATTACATGACAAAATATTAACACCGAAACATGTCGTAATAATTTAACATAAATTTGCAGTACTCATTTGTGCTTATGTCGGTATATAATAAACAATTTATTATTCAATATGGACGATAAGAACATAAAAGCATAAACACCGTTTCACATTTTCACTGCTTCTTCATATCTTTGATTTACACGGACAAAGCAGCTTACAGATTAAGTTTTCAGGCAGTAATCGCGAATAATATTTAAGGTTTTCGCGGTGTTTCAGTTTTTGAAGATCATTATATGCTGTGATATGACACTGTGCAGATTGGTCGATAACTGACAGCGGTCATCGACCACGTCACAAGAGACAGTAACTTTTATAGTCACCGCCGGGATTATTTAAAACCTCACATTTTCAAAGTCTTCCATACATAAGTCATTTTGTTATTCTATTTGTATGATTTCTGTTATTCGCATTTATCCTAAAATATCGCCATTATGGTTACTGCATGTCACTCTGTGCCCACAAAGTGTTATTTTTAGTACCCGATAAACACAACTCTGTAGATCTTGCATGTTCGGTTTTCTTCCGATACTACTGCATGTTTCGGCTGTAAACATCAGCCATCATCATGTAGGGCATTGGTACACAAAACGAGTACAGGCGGAGAGGCTTCTCCTCACAAACCGTGGGTGTATAGTTACTGTAAAATAATTGTATCAATTACTATAATTATTACGTATCATTATTATAATTTATAGTTATTATAAAGTGAGTGTAAAAATTATTGTAATTTTACACCCTCTCCGCTTGTACTCATTTTATTTACTAATGCCCTACCTGATGATAGCTGATGTGGACAGAGGAAAATGTAGCAGTACTGAATAAAAACCAAACATAATGGTCTATATAGCCGTGTTTTTCAGAGAGTAAAAAATAACAGTTGATTGAAAAGAATATACAGTGGGAAAATGTCACCTAAGGTCATTTTTTATCCCGTGACCGATACAAGATACTGGAATTCTATCTTTTCCAATCTATCTCGGCCTTCAACCTTAGACGCACGAATCTTACCTCTCCTAAGATTTCAGAATGTGACGTTTGCTTGAACGGGTTCCAGCTCATCTCAAAACAACGAGACAAAACTAAGCTATTGCTATCAGAGAGCACGGAAAGAACCTTGGTTCTGCAAGCTATACTTTCTTTGTAATATCTGCAAATTGTTTACAAATGTGCGCTGCCGTGTATGAACGAAGACTCAGAAACTAAGGGTTTACGTAATGTGCAGGTAAATACACATCATTCACCGGGAGAGACTAATAAAAGTCAAGTAGAGAGCCACGCCCCCCCCCCCACCTTCTCTACTCTTGTAGGAACTTGTAGTCGGCGCTACGAACACAACCGAAAGTTACACTGACGATTAGGAGAGATAAATCACACACACACACACACACAGAACAACCCTCCTGCTATAGGAGTGATTAATAATTTGACTATGTGAACATGGAAGTTTCATAAATTATACGCTACATAAATTTCGCTCAACCTTCTCTCTTTGAACTGTGACAACTCAAACAAAACTCCATGCATCAGATTTCCGCTCTATAAGCTGATAATATCTCAGCTGGTCAAACACACCTTCCCACGTTTCAAATCCAAAGATACGTTGCCATATTCATAACAGCCCACCTAAGAATCTGAACCCAATCCCAAATTCTATACCTCACGTAACTTCAGTGGACCTCTTAACACTGAAAGCCCTTTTCTCAAGAGGCTATCATACTTATTCTTCTTCTCTTATTACAGAATATCAGGTTTTAGATCTTTACAAAAACAACACAAAGCTGCGGTATACTCATATCGCACCCCTATATACAAATATGTATAATGCCATCTTTGCTCAATGTTTTTACAGCGCAATATTTTCAGTACATACGCGACCGAATGAATGTTCATGCCGACGTCATCGCCACTGCATCAACTTCTATACAGGACACTCAGTGTTGCAGAACTGGGTACCAATTGCAGAACAGGAAACGAAGATAGTTTTGGGAATGATGTTTATAGCTGGCCTAACAAGGAAATCTAACCTAAAAGGTATCGACTAGAAGATCTTGTTTTCTAAAACAGTGGCAAGAAACTGGTCTGTTACTTTGGCATTTCTCAATTTCCAGAACAGTAACTTGCAATTGAACAGTCCGTATCACCTCGATGAAAACGACCATTCTATAATTTCTGGACACGTCTGTAGATAAATCTTTGGTAATATACAATACACAAAAGCGAATCATTCCAGATGAAGAAATGCTGGCAGGAGTGGCAGAATTCGTTTCTGTATGTAATCGCCGGTTAGAGCTGTGAAATGTACTGAAATAGTGAGAGTGGTGTGCGGATCAGCGACAGGTACCTCTTGCAAATGCACAACGGAAGTGCAAGGATACTGGAATGTACTGTTCTTGACGTCCTGCAGCCATATCTTCAAAGGTGTTACGATATGAGGTCACGAACACAGCAGTGCAGGGGGCAGTAGAGATGTCTTACTTATTTGCTCCATGGTGCAGAGTCCTTCTTGAGAAACTAACTGGTCTGCAGCTAGTCAAGAAATTCCCCGCATTTCACGGAACCCGAAAGTTCATTACCGCACTCACAAGCGTCCGCCAACTGTCTCTATCCTGGACCAGCCCAATCCAGTCCATATACCCACATCCCACCTCCTGGAGATCCATCCTAATATTACGCACCCATCTACGCCTAGGTCTCCCCTGTGGTCTCCTTCCTTCCGGTTTCCCCAGCAAGACCCTATACACCCCCTGTCCTCACCCATACGCAGTAAAGATGTCTACATATCTGAAATAATGTACAAACTCTGCGAAAATGGAAGGTAAATTTTAGAACAGGTGACCATTTGCTGGACAGACCAACTGGACAGGCCATTATCCTCAATCGATGATGCAAGATAGAAACACAAAAAACAAAAACAAGCCTAAATGCGTAGCAAAAGACAGTCAATACATACTTGAACTGGACATTGTGGACCTGTGTCCTGCTGTTTGTCCAACGATATACTATCCCAACAGACTCCTCCTCTTTCACCTCTCGTACTTCACCAGGCTCCAGTCTATCTTGCCTCTAAGACAGCCAATCCTCACTTCATAGAACACAAAGAACGTCAGCATTATACGAAGAAACTGATTACACCAGAATTCTGCGGTAATCCGAGAGCACTTCAGCGTCATCAGCATCGTCCGCTTCACTCCCGGGATTATCACATGTCTTACTCCCAAGGTGAGCCGCAGCCTTTGAGCCCCCTATTGAATAGACGAGAATAGGAAAAAACACGTACCCCAGCAATTACCCAATGCAGTAATGAATGAATGACGACGAGTGTCCAATAAATAAATGTGACCCCAAGTAGACTACTCTTGCAGCAAACGTGCTATTCTTTTCACTCCGAAATGAGATACCACATACCACAACCTACAACAATGTTAGAAAACAACATGAATATGTTTTGAAAATTTCAAGGCTTTTTCTAGGATATTTCAGTGGAAAGAATAAGTATCAAAACTTCAGAGTAGCGACTTAAAACACTACTCAGATGTCCAGCCGTCAGACGGACTGCTGGCAGTGAAGGCGTCAGTCAGTACCACCAGGACTTCATTAAAACTACTGCTGTACTTGTACTTGTACAATTGTCATTTTTCGTTGTTTTATAATTTAATTTAAAGAACACTTTGAAGCAGAACTCTTCTCTATTTTCAAATTTCCTCTTTCATTCACAAAAGTATTTTTTGGAATGTGACTCCGTTTAGTCTGGTACACATTTGCGTAGGTTTGGGGAAACTTACTGCCTCCAGCTTCAGAGCAGATGGCTTTTCTACTCTGAACACGAAGGCAATAGGTTACTCCAGCATGTCAGTAAATTTCTGCATGTCTGCAAGATGTCACACACCAGAAGACGGTGGGCTACTCTTCACATTCATTGCTATGACAGCCCCACACCAGCTACTTTATGTTTTCAACTAAAGGCGCACTGACGAATGCAACTTAATTTCCCTTTTCGACTTGTATTTTTTCGTGATGAATTTATCAGTCCTAGCATCAAGGCGAAAGGCTTTTCCGTCACTTTGCCTTCGTCTGAATTTCTGGATGACAACTGAATTTGACCACATGAACAATATCAACGTCGCTTATTAAATCACTAAAATCAGACTTTTGTTTCAATCTCTGCACTACCCCTGCCCAATGGTCTTTTACGTCATCATCTCTTTGAAAGAATGAGAATTCTTACTCTAGGTTACAGGCTATACATATTTTCATTTTAGGTTAATAATACTCTTCGTATTTGTAAAAGTAATTGTGGCGACGGAAATTATGGCTGCATGTCTTGCCTTATATTCAACGGCAGACATGCCCGTAAAAACCAAGTTCCGCATTATATCACCTTCAGCTCTACAAATGTGCTATTAGAAACGGCTGTATTTTGAAAAAACCGCTGTAAAATATTACAGAATGATAATCTTACATTTAATTCTAAAAACCTATACTACTGTTACAATTAACTTACAAACAACACAACCTGATTTCAAAGCAAAAGTGTCTCTCGTTATCTGCAACTTCTTAAGGTGGTGTAACTTTGCAGATTAAATAGAATTTTAGTCGATTTTAGGCGCGTTCGCAAAGTTGCGAAAAGTGACCATTGTTTCTGTCATGTCTGTCTGTCCGCTCGTCCGTCCGTCCTTATGGAACAACTCGGCTCCCACTTGACGTATTTTCGTGACAAGTTTTCGTATTTGAGTATTTTCGGAAATCTATCGAAGAAATTTTAAGTTTCATCAAAATCTAACATGAATAACGGCTACTTTACATGAAGATCTGTGTACACGTGTGACAGTATCTTATGTACACGTGTGACAATATCTTATGTACACGTGTGACAGTATCATCCAGGATTCTTCGAATGATAAATGTTTCAGACAAAATTTGCAGAGAAAGTGCAAACACCATTTAATTTTCAATAACTTTTTTTTTTCTAAAATCGTGTCGTGTTGGGAGATAATGTGGAAAAACATGGTAGAGCCAGACAGGCCACAGGAGACAATATAATACGACGCAAGGACACTGCACGCTGCGTAACTGAGGCTACAAACACGCTCTCAGAATATACAATAATTATTGCTTTTCCACTTCAACAACGGTTGCACGAACGCACCTCAATGTTACTTGTTCAAAATTCTTCCAGGCAAATGTCGGGGTAGTACTTCAGACTGGGACAAGAAGATTCATTTCATATCCTCAACAATTCATTATTCACGTATCATAATAGTGTTCAACTATACATTTTTTTTACCACGACGCTACAGCCCTAGTGGGCCAAGGCCTCCTCATTATCGAGGATTCATGATCATACTCAGATACACCATAGTCAGTACGACTCCACTGGATGAGTGATCAGTCCGACGCAGAGTCCTCTACATGACAACACACAACACTCACAACAGAGAGGCATCCATGCGCCAGGCGGGATTCGAACCCAGTCACAGCAAGCGAGCGGCCGCAGAACCACGCCTTAGAGAGCCTGACCACTGGGATCGGCCAACTATACAATGTAAAATACAAATTTCAGGACGTTGTTATGTGAACAGCATATCTCGATCTTTAAGACACTGCATAGCTACATTACCTCCTAATTAAAGTGATTTTCCTACACAACTAGACAATGAGTGTGTATGTATGGCTACAGGCTTCAGATTCCTTACATACAGTGCTTTGAATGCAGAGGCCATACATTGAAATCATTTGGGTACATTTCTTATTAACGTTACGAGAGCAGGGAACTAACTGAAAGAGCAATATCGCTGAAAATATGAATGTACTGACACAGTTCAGGTGTACAATGACTGAGACAATCCAAGAATATGTGATAATCTGTAAAGCGACATGTATTTTGACCTTGTGCCTCTAGAATACAGTCTACACCGTTATGCTACTTCAGCAGCTTGACTTTATCTATAAGACAAAATGAAGAGAGATCAGAGGGGTGGCACTTGGGGAATACGCGAGGAAGTTAAGAAATGCTTACTGAACTGAATAGAGAACATCAGAAGAAAAAGAACAGCATAACGGTAAACTTGTGTTCTGAATTTAGCTGAATACAAGGTACAGTGTCAGCATCTTAAAAACCGAAGTAGAAAGGCACAAAATGACAAACTTCTTGACTAGTTCCTATGTGTCTATCAGCAAATTCCCACGAACGTGTTTCAAGTTACGTTACACTATACGCAGTGCGGCAATCGGCTGGGCCATGCCGTATCTTCAGAGCTCTGCTGAATTCCAGCTGTTCCACTGTTGTTGCATATAATCGAACCTCATCCTAACAACACCGAGTTGAGACCTCGATGATTACACACTGTGGGCGAAAACATGTTGTCGTGTTTCAAAGGTAACTGCCTCTGTCTTCACAACGTAGAGAACCGAAAGGCGATCATCGACATTTTAAATCCAACAGAGCGTCGTTAAACAAACTGAATCAATGCTGTGACGTCTGTAAGACCCCTCCTACCCCCCATCAGTTCGAAACAACTCTCTTGGGGTTTTGTAAGGTACGTGAAAGACAGGCATATGATTCGTTATTTTGTTCACTGGTTAATTAATTCTTATATTTTTAACGATAATATTTTAAATTCAGAGGTTATGCAAGTTTCAATAAAAGGGAAGATATGTATGTCACTTTAATATTGATAAGAAACGCAGAAAACGGAGTTAGGATTACAAGTTTGGCGAAACGGAAGACGTGAAGACACAATTAACAAGAAGTGGGTTGAAATCAAGAGAATCGAGGAAGACAAGGAGGAAGAGGAAAAAGAAGAGGAGAAAGGGAAAGACGAGGAGAAGGAGAAGCAGGAGGAGAAGGATGAGGAGGAGAACAAGAAGATTAAAAGGAAACATGTCATCTACATAAGTGAAAGTGCAATCCGGCGTGCAGAGTCGAAGTTTGAAGGATGAAGACCGGAAGAAGACAGTGTAGTGGCAACTGCAGACGTCAAGGACATTAAGACATGAGATCAACACAAAGAACGAGAATAAAAATGGAATACGATGGTAAAATGTCAACAGATATTGGATTTTAAATTGCGCTTCGTTATTAGTGATGGTTAATTCGCTGGTTATTATCTAATTATTACGCTTAGATACTGATTTGTTTAGTTGAAACAAACATCAGAGGCTTTATTATGAAACTGATAGACGCTAGGATAGTCCAGGAATACCCTACATTTAAGATAATCAGAAGTTCATAAACTGTTTCACAATAGCCCGCCACCTGACCGTATCCTAAACCAGCCTGGTCCAGTCCAAACTGTCTCCTAACATCCCTTACATTTTCTGTAACTTTTTGACTTGTTTTTTAACTATATTTGTTACAAGCTGACTCTAACTAAGGAACACGTAAAGCAAAGGGCATATATTTCGAGAATAAATCAATGCCACTGGGAAATAAAAAGCACAAAACTGAACTTCGTGTTTATTACAACAATAGCCTATCTCAATCTATTAATATTGTAAATTCTGACAATTCCTTCTAGGATATTGTGATGGGAATTCTGAAACGGATTGTACATGCCTGGTGTTTACGCATGGTAACAGCTTCATGCAATCTTTCTTAGCGTAGACATTGTTTGTACAGAAGAGGAAATATGTCAGTAAATTAGCTGCTCATTAAGTCTTCTCTCGCTTCTCACGTTAGCTCTAAGGTATTTCAGAATGTGCTTGGAGCCTGTCACTGAAATCTAGATCTTCAAAGCTGTCAGTGATCTTGAAATCCGTTGTGGGGAGACAAAATTAATCTTGAATGGAAATCAACGAAACATCGGGAGACTAATGTAACAGGTCCAAATTAAATTCTTGAAAATGTTAAGAGTAGATTAAATTCGGGAATTTCTTGCTACTGATCAATTTAGAATATTCTGTTTTCCTTTTCCTCTAGCAACGTTAAGATTACAGTATAAGGAACAGCAATTTCACACGTTGTTTAGCACGGGTGTCTTACCTGGTCGCTTCACATAAGGTAAGAATAGAGATTTATGGGACCTGAGGACAGGGTACTGAGGGGAATATAAGGACATGAAAGAAGGGAACACGTGAAGAGAGAGACTGTGCAGTGCAGAGCTTCGAAGTTGAATTTTTAGTCATATATTATTAGGGCGATTTAAATAGGGAGAATGAGAAGAACAGAGGATGTAGCATGCCCGGAGGAGCTGAGGTATGTATGCAAGATATGAGTCAGAACATTTACAGGAAAGTAACCACTTGGTAGATCTAGGGATAGACGTAGGAGTAGATTAAAGCTTATCAAAATATGGCGTGAAGACAAAAACTACGTAGATCCACCTCACATTATGGACTTGTCTTGGGTTTCCGCGTCTTACAGTGCCTAAATATACCGAAGTTCCGTGGCAACATGTTGCCTCCTCTTCAGAGTGACTGAATTGTTTTAGATGGAGGCTGAAATCATAAGGAAGGAAATATTTTATTCTGTCATGTAGTATGGTCCTATATAATCGACAATTTTATTCCGAAGAAAGATCGGAACGTGTGAAAACCAGAAGATGCAGACCACACCCCCTCCCCCCCCCCCCAAAAAAAAACCAAACCCTTTCAACAAAACCCTGAAAATTTAAAAAATAAATTTCTTTTCCAAAAAAAAAAAAATAAAAATTTGG
>Ga0123355_10019910_pt1 | contig 10694 bp, 5 predicted proteins | sample TergutEmb28metaG_3_FD_89872 | JGI IMG/M metagenome (GOLD analysis project Ga0123355, IMG submission 89872) | Embiratermes neotenicus P1 segment gut microbial communities from Petit-Saut dam, French Guiana - Emb289 P1 | ecosystem: Host-associated > Arthropoda: Insects > Digestive system > Gut ...
AAGATATAAATTTGGTACTGGAATGTTAGGAGCAAAAAGCAGCCAGAGAATTAGCAAGATATAAATTTGGTACTGGAATGTTAGGAGCAAACAGCAGCCAGGGAATTAGCAAGATATAAATTTCGTACTGGAATGTCTGGAGCCTGTACAGGGCAGGTTCACTTGCAGCAGCAGAAGCCAGGGAATTGGCAAGATATAAATTTGGTACTGGAATTTTAGGAGCCTGTAGAGGGCAGGTTCACTTGCAGCAACAGCCAGGGAATAGGCAAGATATAAATTTGGTACTGGAATGTTAGTAGCATGTAGAGGACAGGTTCACTTGCAACAGCAGAAGCCAGGGAATTAGCAAATTATAAATTAAGTACTGGAATATTAGGATCCTGTAGAGGGCAGGTTCATTTGAAGCAGCAGCCAGGGAATTAGCAAGATATAAATGTGGTACTGGAATATTTGAAGCCTGTACAAGGCAGGTTCACTTGCAGCAGCAGCCAGGGAATTGGCAAGGTATAAATTTGATTTAGTGGGTGTTCAGGAGGTTAGGTGGACAAACGGGGCATGGTAAGAGCAAGGAATTATAATTTGTCCATGGAAAAAGAAAGGAAAATCATGAATTAGGAAGAGGATTTTTTGTACACCACAGAATAGTATCAGCAGTTAAAAGAGCAGAGTTTTTTTTTTAACGATAGAATGGCATATGTAGTTCTGAGCGGTCTCTGGTGTAATATCATTCTTCTAAATGTGCATGCACCAAATCAGGAGAAACATGGTTATTCAAAAGACAGTTTTTATGACGATTTAAGCAGGCTTTAATTATTTTCCTAAATGCCATGTGAAAATTCTATTACATATTTCGGCCCCTTTTTTGTTTGGACAACGTTGCGTATTACGAGGAGCAGTACTTTTCTTCGGGCTGCTCTATGCTCCTCAAGACTTTCTCCTGGAAACACTGTCATTCCTTACAGTCTTTGCTTAAACGTGCTTCGTGTGTTCTTCAATTGAGTAAAACAACGACGAATTAGTTGGGGATGTAGAGGCTCTTTGTATTACGTACCACGCGAAATATCTTAAGAGATTGAACCTGGCAATACCATGACGCATCGGAATTTGTTCCGACTGGAATCCAACTTACTGACTGGGTCAGGCGCACGCTTTTACTGCCACGACGAATGGGATGATGCTTGAGAGTGCTGAATAAAAACTGAAAGATTTCTTAGATGTAGCAATTCCGTATCCTCATATATACAAATTACTCAACTTCACGACAGATTTGTTCATCGAAGACCAGTACTTGTAACTGTAATTGTCTTATAATAAATTCACTCAAACCTAAATTTCATAATAATAGTCATCCTTGTAGTTGGGGCGTTTTGTCACGTGAATTGTTGAGAACCTCACACAAATTGCAAAACTCTGTGGAGTTCCCTAAGATACAGTCGAGAATTAGGTTTAATAATTACTTCAAAAACGCAGTCTCAGATCTTCAGAATCTCAACGCAGGGGTGTAAAGATACAGTTGGGTGTAAATGAAAATAATATTCATGAAAGCACAGTAACAGAGCCTTCAGATTTTTTTGGGTGATTTTCTGGGATACTAAGCACTGGAAAGTTCGTGCGAAATTTTGAGGTCGGTTCGGCCTTCAAGGCTATCGCCTAGCTGCACACGTTAAACCGACCCGTCTATTAACATACGTTAACATGTAAGAGAATCTGAAACCGTGGGGAATTTTCGGTTCTCCTCCGAACGTTTCAACATAACTAGAACATTAAGGCTTCGAGTTTCTAACCGCGTAAAACCCACAACATACATTCAGATAAGTTAAATGTGATAAACAGTTACGTAAAGGGTTATTACCGTGGTGTGTTATTACCGTGCTGTGCACGTAACAATTGCCAGACATGTGTAATTTGGAGTACAGGAAGTGTTTCCACATACGCATACAACCTACGAAGGATAACAAACATTACCTCACAGAACTGTCACACATAACCACACGAAAAAGTCGGCGGGCAATGAAGACTCCCAGAAATAGCAAAATATGTTTCGAATTACTAAGTAGTAGTTGTAGTCACTGGACGTATACACGCATAATACAGAACCAAGATAGGAAATGAGTTAGGGGTCTAATTTTGATTTTATGTGCCATGTGCTAATTGTTTCTTCCAACATTTTTTAGGAAATTAATGCCGCCATATTCAGTGACGGTCTGAATCGAGGTGGATTTTGTGATGTTTGGGAAGAAATTAGCATGTGAGCGATATAGCCTGGTTATCGGAAGTGTGACCAATGGTCCACAAGACAGAAACGCTCCTTTCTTTCTAAACACATCAGTATACAAATGACCCAGACTTCCACTGTAAAGATGGAGGTGGTAACTTTCTTTGGCACGTCAGTACACACTTCTATCATACAGCGTGCAGACCCGAAATGAAACCACCAACTGATCAACAATTGCCATAAGAACCTGAAAACTTAAATTTAGAGAAGTCTTCATGACGTAAAATTTCGGGTGATTTCGCTCTATTATTTCCCCCATTATTCGTATTCGTCCTCGTATTCGCGAATGCCCTGAAGTAGTATAAAGACAGACACTATGTTCTTTTGCTGTATCTCTTGCGACATGACTCTTGTGTCTCGTTCGTATCATCCACTGCTTCCTCCAGCTCTGTTTCTGCTTCTTATTGTTGTTGTATATTGTACGTATCTCGTTAAAGACGAGATTTTGTATTCCTTAATTTTTTTTTTCGTACGTGTGACATCGTATTTTAAGCTCTTCTCTTGTAAATGGAGAAGTAGTGTGTTTTATTTATATATACTTACTTTTTTGTGTCTACATTGTCTTCCCTGTAAATAACTCTCAGAGAGTAAGACATTAAGATCGTCACTTTAGTTGTGCTTCCTCTTTGACAGAGCTCACTCTACTTCACATAAATGTATGTAGATTATTTTCACATACAGTGTGTCTCGTTGTACGCATTTAGTCAAAATCGGAAAGATCTGACAAATTTCAGAAACATTTCAAATAGTTTAATATCACGAAAATTCTTCACATGCGAGTCAGCTTTTTGTGGGAATAAGAACGAATGAACGTAAAGAGGCTAGAAATGGTTACTGGCTTTGCGAAATCGATGGGAAAGGACAAAAATAAACTACAAATCTACACAGATGTGTTATGTAAATAGTGATGGATATTGGTGGGTACTGTTGTTTCTGATTTCGGAAAGTATTTTTCCTTCTTTGCAGTATTCAACCTTTATTCTATAGCCAGTGAAATGAAATTATTTTCCACATAGAGCTTCTGTAGATCACATCATGCGTAGGGCGAAATTTGTTAGAATTTTGGTGAGTTATTTGAATTTTATATTTTGTTGCAGGTTTTGTTATATGTTTGAACATGTGGAGTTTTTTGTGTTTAACTGTTCATTTCAATAATTTTGTTACCAATAGAACACATAATCACCCCCCACTGGCTGATCACAAAGTAAGTAATGTTTCTTCCCTTTTAGTTTCACTGTTCTCCAGGGCGCTGTTAGTAATATTCACGTGGACGTGGACCACACATTCTTTTTGTTGGTATGTACATTACGAACTTCGGCTTTTACACCTATGTGAGTGAAACTGAGACTATATATTTGAAACGGAGGCATTATATTGAATAATATTGAGGGTTACAAACGTTACGTTTGTCCACTTGAGAATGATATAGTGGTGGAAACTACATTAGTAGGATACTGCTGCCACACTGTTTTAAATATCCTATATGTCAAACTGTTTTTCTGCAGTTGTTAGTTTTGTGCGTTCGTGGTCTCTTTGTCTTCTTCGTGTAATTATTTATTTTGTTTATATGTCTCACGAAGTCAAGAGTATAGGCTGAAAGTCACATATGGGAGCTGTATCGCACAATGTTGTGAATATATTTATAGAAATGCGGTTTTGGCCAAGCTGATACTTTCCATTAACACACTGAAAGACAGCGGTCACTTCTGACAAACCCCTTCTATGTTTTCTTGGTTCTTACTTTTCATGTGTTACACTTCGTATTTGTTTCTATTAACCAAGACTGTCCCGTGGTGCTCACATCAGATTACCAATTGAAATGGGCGGAATATAGCCATGCGATACCCTGGATTCGCTGTTTTGTGCAGTTTCATTACGTAAGGCAGAATAATTATTTTAAGGTGGTTTAAGTATGTGTGTGACTATGGCAAGGTGACGAGAACGAATATTTTCTGAGCTATGTTTAACAGATTTAGTTGAAACTCTCAGAGAGGAACCTACCCACGATTTATGGGCTTGTCGCTTTTGGGTGCCCCCAATTGCCAGTTTGTAGGTATGATGTTTCTAAGAACTATTTATACCTTCTCAGTCTTTTTTACTCATAACGCTGACCTGGCTACATCTACGGATCCGAAATTTCTTGTTGTCCAAAACTTATGACAAAATCGATTTTACAGTTTTAGGCGTTTTCGCACAAATGCGAAACGCGACAACATCTGTTGTTCGACCCGTCTGTCCGTCTGAAACAACTCGGCTCCAACTGGAAAAATTATTATGGAGCTTAATATTGGAAGACTGATTGCATATCTGTCGAGAAAATTCACGTTTGGTTAAACTCTGAAACGAATAGTGAGCATTTTACATGAAGACTTACTTAAATGTATGATAACGTCTTGCTGCATTCTTCGTGCAATGAGAACTGTTTTAGTCAAAGTTGTAGAGATAAATGGAAAACTCGTTTTTTGTTCTGTAAGTTTTTTCACGAAAATCGTGCCATTTATGTGATAAAGTGGAAAAATATAGTACAGCCATGCAGGCCACACGTGGCAGTATTATACGACGTATAAAGAAGTTGCGTGCCTTGTAACTACGTCAAAATACATGCATGCGCTCATAATGTGTAATACGTTTATCTTAATTCCGTCTGATTTCGCACAATGATTTGCCGCAACTCGTACAAAAAATGAGAAACCACACAACGAATAATTGTGATTATGGACTTATCTGTTATTACGATCTGTTTAGCCAATCGTAACGTTGTTTAGTTTTGCCTGATAAGCAGTACGTGTTGATTTGAGTTGTTTATATTTACTGTTGAAATCATAAATTTGGTATTTCGTCGTCCAGTTATTTATGTAAGCTCATTCGGATGGAACGACGTATTCGGTACAGGTAGATCATTTCGGAGGGTTTACAGCTAAATGAAATTTCCACTTTTTCCTTCATTTTAAAAGTAGTATGTAAAAATTATTTAATTAACTTACTGTAAGTTCACGGCGAACCAGAAACCAGAACTATATTATAACATGTCTGGAATATATCGGCAGTGATTGCCTGTGATCATCTTAGGTGATCAAGATGTCATCCATGTATTCCTAATAGCCTGTTGCATTAATATTCATTACATTGTATGATAGTTGCTTTTGCTCAGTGAACCGTAAATAACATGCGGAGAAGTTGGAAGGTCTTGCAGCTGTGTGCTAAACCGCTGTTTTGCTTAGACGTTTCGTAGTGGAAAATAAAACGATTTCTGTTGATTGTGAAAATACAATTTTTTTTATTATTTCTTTGTCAGTTTTTTCTCCGCATTGACTACGTTTAGTATTTCATAATTATATTTTTCGGTGTATTATTACAAACATTAACACACATATTGGTGATATCAAATGATAAAAGTCTTGTGTTTTTTTTTCGTTCTTATCTTTGCATATCTTGCATGGGGATTTTTAAGTTTTTAGAGTTAAACTCATAAGGGATTAGGGCGAATTTATTGAGAACGCTAAGCTAACACGGAAGAAGAGTGTTCTGCCAATTAAGGTTCGTGTATTTGGATTATCTTGAGTAATTTAACACTTTAAACGCCGAGTTAAATCCAATCTGCCCTTTGCTAGCATTATTCGGAGCTCACCATATTCTCCACGTTAGCAGGTAAAGGGTTAATGAGTTATTTTATGTTGGACGGTGATGGGCTGACTTTAAATCACTCTCTAATTTTTGGGGAACGTAATTAACGTCACCTCATTGGTTTATAGGATTCCAGATATTCCATTCAAGTTCTGTAGCTTGACCAGTCTGTATAAGTGTGAAATTATTGTCTTATTGAAATTTAATATTTTCCTTTTGTAATTTCTGCCGTATATTATAGTTATATTTTCGCCTTTATCTGCTACAGTATTGTCACACGCGTGTAGTGTTAGGTTCTGCCTCTCCTTTTTTTTTTGCACCCAAGTGTTTATTAGATGTGTCTCTTGGTTTCTCATGGGATTTTGTGACTTTAGGTTTTTAATTTGTGGGCCAATAGAGACCCCTGTTGCTTTATATGTTGGCAGGAAAGTAGTGCGCAGCTGTCTACGCTTAAAGACTTTTTTTTAATCCATTTTTTCGGAACGTGGATTTAGATCACAATTAAGCTGCTACTGAACATTGAGTTGGATTTTGGTGGTGTTTACTGTTGAACGGAACATAACTTTATGGTCTGTTGCCAGTAGTTGTTCATGTCCCCGATCTTCCCATTGCTGTTAGTATTACTCTGTTTTTTCTTAGAGGTTTCCACATGGCTGTTGAAGACCATTTGCTAAAGAACGTATTTTCTAGCTTTAAGTACAAGAGATAAGGTTGTCTTGATTTTTTAATGCTTACATAAACAGAGAGTTACAGCCTGCAAAAATAGTATTAGTGTCTACTTTAATGTTGCTTTATTTGCTGGCAGGTACTTGATTTTTTGATTGTTTACGTACGTGAATTTATGCCCTTAAACTGCAGTATGTAATCGAAACTTGTATTGCGATTGCAGTTCTAGATTCCCCTTGTAATTGTTTTAAACTGATTCTTTCCTTTCGCTAGCCTAGCATTCGTGATCTTGGCGTACGGGAAAACACTGTGTTTAAAAACCAATTAGCAGGTGAAATACCTATTTTGCTACAGGGCTATGGTTCTCTATTTTGACTTTAAAGAACTGACGAATTATTCCCAACTCACTATTGCGTCATCATCCAGTGACAAATATTTAAAAAAATTGAGAAATTTCAGCATTAAATTAATCCTAAAAGTGTTTATGTCTTAGCTTCTGTTTGAAATCTCAAACAGTTGACTTGCTTCAGTGGGTAAATGTATGAGCATTATGATCAAATATTGGCCGGATCTAAATTATTTGTCTGTAACAGCAACACTTGGCTTCGTTGCGTTGTTGTTACTTTCAACATGTCATTCCTGGGACTTTATACAGCGTAGCCACCAATCGCGCAACCTTTCGAAGCAGATCGTGAAGTACAGTGATAAAAAAGCAGCAAGTGTATGCTGCGTCTTTGTTTGGATCTTTTCTTGAATCATGGCGATAACATTAATTCTTGTACTATTTAAATCCCTCTTGATATTTGATGCAAGAAAGAAGGTACCAAGCAGTATATCTATTGAGTAGAAGGGGGAGGGGGTGATTCGAACGTCAGCAATTTTGTTTTCAGATATTAATTAACGTACAGACTAAGCAGGGTGAGCAAGCGGGGTAAGAATTTGGCGGCAATTCGACTTATATTTTGTTTCAAAATACCTTTAAGTGACAAAAATGACGTTCTCAGCATGTTACCAATATCAGCGGTATCGATTTTTCGATTTTCAGACGACACTTCGCATCATTCATTAATATTTTGTACGTGTGTTGTTAGTCTATATACCTTCTGAGTAATGAACACTTTAAACACAGGTTACGCCGCTTTTGATGTTGGAAAAGCACGCAATAGCTTGTTGTCCTTCGCAGTGCCGGCTGTCTAAACCTGCTTTACGTAGGTTGAAAATTTCTGAGGCAATTCTTTCGATCTAAACAATGTTTGTTGGAGATACGTTGTTGCTTTTAAGTCTGCCATTTTCAGGGCACGCCAAAATCGCAAATAGAACAACATTCACTTGTACTTAACTAGGCAGTACTTAAAAACAAGACGTGCCAGTTCCATACTCAAAACATGAAACAAATAGGGAGACTGCTACTGTGTTTCTCAACCAGGTTTCCGCTGGAAACTAGGATTTCGCAGAGAACAGCATTAGGAGTTCCGAAGACAAACGTATAAAAATACATACAATTATTGAAGCGTACGAAAAATTCAAGATATTCCACGAAGTATGGCCGGAAATTGTTTAGGCATTTGACAACACTGGAATAAACTCCATATATCTCCAACTGCTTCTTCGTTTTGTTTTTGAATAGGTTGGGATATAAATATTATTTGAAGAATTCCTCCATGGAGGCCATTTTCATAAAGTGTACCGCTCTTTACGTACAGAGTGTCCAGGAAGTCAACGTACACGTGATTTATTAATTTATTTACTTCATTCTGCTTGCATTTTTGTGAATCCGTCTCATCTGTGTGGGCACCCTCATATGTGGCGCAGAGCTTGGTGCGTCGCCAAGCCTTTAATATCATCTTCCATGGCATTTATGGTTTTAAAGAAGCGAAAGCCCCAGTAACGGCGGCTCGTAATACTGCGTCGGCATTACAACGATACACCGTCGTGTTGTCTTCCGCCATTCCCCACAGGCTGTCACACGGTGGTGTCAAGTCGGACTGTGTGGACGCCAAAAGCAAAAAGAATTCACGAACCCTTTTGAAGGGTAGGTCTGTATAATTTGGTAATATTTGCCACTGGACGGTGTAGTCAACTCTTATCGTAAAATTATATTCTTTTTTTTTTCGTAGTTCCCGTACCTTATTTTTTGGATTCATTCCCATTTATGATAGACACAACCAACACGACCTATTGATTAACGGATTGCCGCTTTCTTATTCAACGTACTGTTCTGGATCCCGATAGAAAAATTCAAAACACGCCTTCTTTTTTTACGTTATGTAGCAAAGGATTATGAACATATATTCACCATTTAAAATTGTGAAAACCCACACTTATGTGACAGCAATTGATGCAATAAGTGCTTTAATATTTGCGGAAGGTGGCTGTGCGATTCGCGGGCTGTTGTTAACTAGCTTAAATCAAAGCCTGGAATATGGGAGTAGGGAAATTTTGGTCTGTTGTCTGCCTGTGTGCTTTCAATTGTTATTTTGTAGGTATGATATTTTTTAACGCATGTATGAGCTGTCTATTCGTATTAGTGATACAGCTCACACCAGTTTATCTCAAGATTAAAGGCTGCCCCATGACATGCCAAGCAGAGGTAGAGGACACCTAAAAATATAGCTGTACAAATAATCGAACAGGAGATACAAGGGTTGGATGGTGAACGCCATGCTTCTGCCGCTTTGTACCCTGAAAGAGACCGGTGTGATTTCGTCTGGAAACGTTGGCTCCGCAGAGTTTTGAAACTCAGACTTTCTCGACCTTAGAGAATCGCTGTACAGTCTTCGCTATCCTGTCAACGAACGAGTTTGTCTGGCGGCCTAAATTACAGATAGTTTGCGAGATTGACAAGCACGTTTGTAATTGCAATTGCATAACGGGACTCTCCACGAACACTTGAAAGACGTGTAGTTTTGATCGCTCTTAACACGAGTATCGAAATTAATTGTTGGTGAACGGTTACATTCACCCTGCACTTTAGGAAAGAGATGTTCAGCTAAAAATGTACCTGAAGTTTTTGTTCAAGTCTCCACAAAGTGGTAGTGATGTTGTGTGTTAACGAGCTCTGTGAACTCCATCTCTCCCTGTTATCCCCATCATTGTTAAATTTTACAATACGGCTGTCATTTTGTCATTTTGTTTCCCTCCTACATGTTGTGGTTATTTGCACAGGCTTTATCGCTGCGTCTTGTTGAAAATATAGGTTTGTTGCGAAGATTACTGAAGGGTTAAATTGGTGTTATGCAGTCGTAATGAACGAGTATGGAATATCATATAAGTTTTATTTAATATTGCAAATATTGCAGACAATTGAAATATCGTTTTCCGAACTGGAAATCGTTTACAGATAATTCAAGGCTGTAGTACTGCATACTTCATTTCCAGTCACTGGGAACTTGGCTCATGAATGTAGCACACAGTTTACGGGGATCTGTGAAGAATGGCAGCAACATGAAAGATAAATTTTGGCTTTGGAGTTTATGTATTGGTATTCATTCTTACATGAATTGTCTTCGAAATTACAATCGTATTGGCATCTTCCCACTATGGAATTATGTGACGAGATCTTGTCTGCCTCTTTGTTTTACTGTTCGTCATTTGACGCCGGTGAGTCAAGCTGAGAATATGTATTTAAAATTTAGACAATATATTGAACAGTATTAATTCAGAATTATATACCTCAAATTTTCCCACATGACAGGTGTAGTTGTGGTGGACATCAAACATTGAAACAACCGCGATGGTGACTGTGCCAGTATGCATTATGCTCTTTGTGCTGTAATGCAGACATTTTTTCATTTTCTTTCTTTCTTTGGTTGTGAGGTGCAAAGCGTAGCCTCTACTTAGTGCATGGCAACAGAGAAATGAGTGTGCATTCTGTTGCTGATCGGCAGTTGGTTTAGCTATAAGTTACATCTTTAAGATAGGGGATCATTCTAATTTAGTCGTCGGTGGTGATGTTGATGGAGAAATTACAACTTGAAGGACAGATCATTTGTGCGATAATTTTGATGCTACGTACCTCAGATAAGCGTTGTGAATAAGTAAATCACCAATAAGTGAGAGGAGGAAGGATCTGGAAATATTTAGTATATGGGGAAATTTGCGGATGGGAAAGATATTATTACTCGCACAT
>Ga0123355_10019911_pt1 | contig 10693 bp, 5 predicted proteins | sample TergutEmb28metaG_3_FD_89872 | JGI IMG/M metagenome (GOLD analysis project Ga0123355, IMG submission 89872) | Embiratermes neotenicus P1 segment gut microbial communities from Petit-Saut dam, French Guiana - Emb289 P1 | ecosystem: Host-associated > Arthropoda: Insects > Digestive system > Gut ...
ATTCTCGACACACCCTCAACACCCAATTCTCGACACACCCTCAACACCCAATTCTCGACACACCCTCAACACCCCATTCTCGACACACCCTCAACACCCCATTCTCGACACACCCTCAACACCACATTCTCGACACACCCTCAACACCACATTCTCGACACACCCTCAACACCCAATTCTCGACACACCCTCAACACCCCATTCTCGACACACCCTCAACACCCCATTCTCGACACACCCTCAACACCCCATTCTCGACACACCCTCTACCTACGTCTTCCCTTAATGTGCCTCTAGCACAACGAAGACAGTGCCTCGAAAGCCAAGAGTTCGAGAGTTGTCCAGTCCAAACCGCCGACTGTCCCGTATGAAGTTTTCGCGATTTACTTCAGTACCTCCAAAGAAGAGCCGGTGTAGTACCATATATTAAATCGAGAGCGCTTACTGTCAGTCGAGTTTCCACTGATTTATGGCTCATTAGCAACCTGTTTTCCTACAGGCATAGCACGTGTCCCGGAAACCGTCCTTCAGGAACACAAGTAGCTGCACGAAATACAGGATTTGTCTTTGAAACTCTCCTCTGCACGCCAGCTGTCACGGGACAGCCCGGCGGCTGCAGGTTTTCCGTGTGATAAAGTTCCTGTGCCCGGGGAAGGGATAAAAGGGACAATTTGTAGACTAGCGCAAATACAAATACAAAAGACTGAGTAGGTAAAGAGTAGAATGAAGGACTGTGTGAAATGTGGAAAGGAAGACTGAAAAAAATGCAGAAGGATTTGACAATGTAAAGGAAGATAAGTTTAATTACAGACCAAATAGCAAGCAGTCGTGCAGAAAGCGGCGTCTCGTCCGAACAGCTTAGCATTTATTGACGTTGGTCAGTTCGAAATGTGAGTCGTCGTGACAGACGGCAAACAGTGTGGCTACCGTCGTGTTTTGCCTTAGGCGCATCAAGTAGGGAGACGCAGCAAGGGTACAGCGAATTTAGCCTGTTACCCGCTTACTGGGGAATTCAGGGAATTCTCTGTGTTTAGTTAGCCATAACAGTGGACAGTGCTGGACTGCTGGCTGCAACAAATTGGTTGTCTGGAACGACTGAAGTATGTGTTAAATGGAATACAAATGTATTGAATAAAAATGCCGAATGGACCGTTTTTCCTGTTCGAGCCATTAAAATGTGCAGGAAGGAGAGAGCTTTATGTCCACTTACTCACTTAGCACTGGGTGGAAGTGAGAAAGAATTTCTCTTGAGAAGCTAGTAGTTGCTAAATCGGCCAACAAATTCCCCTCTTTTTATACAACCATAAAAATGTATTTTATTTACAAGTACTAACCAATACAATAATAATAATAATAATAATCCTCAACCTCAGCCAGATGAATCCAATCCACACAAACACTTTCCATTTCCTCTTAACACTAATTATAAATTTATCCTCCCATCCATTTACACGCCCACCAATATTTGTGCGCATTTCTATTTTTTTCCATTCGTGCTAAATTCCCTTCCCATTACAGCTTCCTGATAACTGCAGCTGAGAAGCACCACTTACCAAGCTCCTCACTATGCAGTTTTCTCAAGTGTCAAGTCACCTGCTCCCTCTGCAGTTCACACATTCCCATCAGCACTCAGCCACATTTCTGTCTCCACGTCTGTCCATTTTCCAAAATATAGCTTTTTCACACTTAAGCTGGGGCTCACTTCTGCCATGCCGAGTAGAAAGTCTCGTCATCCCGTTCAAACAGCTCTGAGGGTTTTTTTTTCAGAGAAGAACCACTGACCCTACGCTACGCTAAACACAACGTTAGACACACAAAATTTGTTCCCGAAAGGGCTAGAGGGTCAGAGCTTGAAGCAGATATCAGTAACGAATTTAAATTTGTGTGACCTAACCCTTATTGCAGACCAGTCGGTGCCTCTGCCCACTGTGTCAGTGTGTAAGCCGTTACTGTGTTTTCGTGAAGTTTGGTAAGGCGTTTTTTTGCAAAGTCTTGCGTCAGAAGTCCGAGTTCCGTGCCATTCTGCTCAGAGAAGGTGCAGCTGCTGCTACCTGCAGTGTCTATATTTGGTGGAGAGTTTGGTGTAGAGATGCTGCATGCGGGTGAGTTCTGTGCGAGGCGCCTCGACGGCTGTGCTTTGCGTTTATGTGTGACAGAAGTCAGACTTGTGCGTGCGCTGTGAAACCGAGTGGCTTTCTGACAGTTAAGAACGCCTTGATGATTTATGTGCTCAAAATCACGTAGTATAGGACGTGACAGCTGCCGTATGTGTCAGTTGCTGTAAATCGGTCAATCAGTCAGTCAGTCAGTCAGCGCCATGCACGGTGAGACTCTAAAATCAGTCCGTATGGTGTGCACAGTGCAGGCTGTCAGCAGCTGACTCTCTCTCCTGACACGCGTGTTGCATAGCTCCAGTGTATCGCATCACACAGCTTGTATGCTAGCAGAATGCAATTTGTTGAGGGTTTTTGTGTCCGCATTACGTGTGCCAAAGCCCGCCACACTTAATTTGACGTGTCTAGCTACACAATTTGCTGTTCTCTTTCAGCTGTTTTCACGGTGGGAAATGGAAGGTTCGGATTTGCACACAGTTGTGTAATGAATAGCAACATCACCTGCACAGAATTACAGCTAATATACTGTGGCGTGTCGTAGGTACTTATGTGACAGGGCATAGGTCAGCTTTGTGTGAGCGGTCAGTACAGCGACTCGAAACGGAGATTTTACCTTAGTACGAGTAGGCAACACAAAATTCATGTCGACCACAAAAATCCCATTTAATAAATTAAGAACAAACCCAGATCCTGATCCAGCTGTTTTGCACTTTAAACCTTGCTACGTGCAACACAGATACCGACGTTTCGAACAATATGCTACCTCCGTATTCCGGGTAGAAACATCGGGTTTTGTGTTCAGAAGATGAATGCAGCTGGCGCCTCTTAACGGTTGCTATCGAGCTACCAAGCTGCACGGTGTCACTTTCAGTAAGACTGCGCGACCCTCACGACAGCCTCTGAACGTTGTAATTGGGGAGGTTTCAGTTTGTAGTGCAGGTTGTCTGCTTAACAGCGTGCGGGGAGTGACGTGGGTTTGTAGCTTTTCCAATTGTTTGTTTGTTTGTCTGTTTGTGTCTGTCATTGTCGTTACTTGCATTGCGGCGAACACTGCAGTCTGCAGGCAGCACAGTCGGTGCTCGGGTCGTCTGGAATGTAAGGCTGTGTTGTTGGGTGAGCGATATCAGACGGTTTAATGTCACTTCATCGTATCGAAACGTCGCACATTTGAACATCAAGATATTACGTTGGTTCGAAACGTCCGGGAGATACTGACCAAAGCACACTGTGTTGCATCCAACAAGACACAAATCCTTACCAGCACCATCATTACCAACATTACGAACAAAATATGCCAACATGCAGCAATGATATATTTAGTGACAAAATGCTCGCTGTTTCGCAATATATCCGTTGTTCACAACTTGAACGCTTACCGTAACCAGTAAATTGCGTTCGGCAGATCGGAATGTATTGCTGGGGCTGTGGTTTCAATTGCGCACTTCAAGGTAACTAATTAGAGGAATTAGATAAAACAGTACTGTATTGTTTGTTCACGTCCGCAGAATATTTTAGACATAGAAGAGAAAGAATCTCACCACAGCCAGCGTATCGATGTGTTGTTAAGAACTCCTATACTGCACTCCGTTATGATGTACAGTTCACAGTTTTGTGGGGGCTCCTACCTAATTCAGGCGCCCTTATTTTGTCAGCTGTGACAGTAGGCACTGAGTGTCAGATGTCAGTACTGTGACCAGACCTATGCACATCGCAGTGTTGGGAGTGGCGGAAGGCAGCAGTGGCGTTGTGGTGGAACTGCAGGTTGCGGGAAGTGAGCGGAATCCCCGGCTATTTGAGCAATTGTTAGATTTTCAACAGCGGTCCCACTGCATCACATTGGTTACGTAGTTAGGCAGTCGGTCCGTTAGACGAAATTCCTCTAGTAGTTTAAGTCAGGGTTCGTCATGCTGTTTGGTGCCTGAGTTGCAGTTATCGGTAAGGCCTGCAGCAGGCGATAAATGTGCAGGGAATGTCGGTCAGAAGTTTGTAGAGTTAGAAAGTTGCCAGGCGAAACTCTCCGGCCTGCAAAATTTATTATGAGCGGCGGAGCTTTTAAAAAATTGTTGCTTCCATCTTCAGGGTTAAACTTTATAATCACCTGTTGGTGTCACAGATTTTTTCAGCATGATGTCGGGCCCCATTCAAAATCCAGGCGTTTTATAAGTAGTAAAAATTTTAAATTTCCTCGGGGGACTCAGAAAAATTGAACCAAAAATAATTACAATCAATCGAAGCCCCAAGTCAAGTCAGTCATTTTGCGATCCATAGGACCGGAGTCTAATTCCTAAACATTCCATGGAACAAATCGGACCGAAAGAGAAGAAAGGTCCAAAATTATCGAACTCGGAGAGTGTGAAAGGTTACTGTCTGGCAGGAACGGTAAAGTTGCGGCAGCTGTGTGCTTAGTTTGTGCGATGCTAACAAATGTGCAGTGCTTCTCAAATGGCCGCTATTGTCTTCGTTATTAAACAGTAGCAAAGTCAGATTTGGTAACTGCCAATTACAGCAGGCTCAGACACTGAAGGCGCAGGGCCGGGTTCATTCGCAGGAGATTCTGTGTCAAAACTTGTTTGTGGCTGAGGCCCTGTCACATTGTACACCGCCAGCACTGCACAGTTCCCCTGTCAGTATCGCCCCAATAATGCTCCGTACTCATTCGTTAATTCATCCACCGATGCTGTGCGATTTTAAGAATTATGAACTTCCTTAATCGCAACATTTATGGAGGAAATTATGAAAAATTTTGAGCTGTAATGTTGGCAGCGTAGTTCAGGCCGTCGGGCTTGTGTTCAGCCTTTGTTACATTAGCCGTAATAAGGATCCAGTTTATGGTCCAGTGATTTTGGTTGGGATATTACAAAATTTGGTTGTATAGGCTTCTTGTGCCTCCTTTGGGTTTTAATTAAAAACTTCTGACACCGCCGTGGAAAGTTGCAAAGAAATTGAATCCATTTAGCTTCCCGGCCCTTTCGCTTTCTGCACTAAACTTACCAATATTCCTGAGGTACAGTCAGAACAGAAAGTATCCTGGCTGTAGCCTGACGTACAGTCAGAACAGGAAGTATCCTGGCTGTAGCCTGAGGTACAGTCAGAACAGGAAATATCCTGGCTGTAACTCAGCATGATTTCTCTGGGTTTATACCAGCTGCGAAAAACCGAGACCCGATGCAGTACCGCTATTTCTGTGCTTCCTCTGTTCCGACCTGGAGATTTCATCTTCGCGGTCAGAGTCCAACCTTCTGGGACTCCCTTATTCTGAAAGTGACGTAAGTACGTTCTCCCGAAACGTCGGGAGTCATTGCCACAGTGACACAGCGCTGTGAACGCCTCAGGCCTTGCTCGGCCCAGACTGGTCCTTCACAGGGATCCGTCAGAGGAATAAGGGCAGCAAGTTGGTCAGCTCACCTTTGGGACCCGACGTTTTTGTGGGACATAGAGCAACTGACTTTCTGCTTAGAAAAGAAAACTCTTTTGTAAAATCCCAAACTTCCTAATGTTATACAAACAAAGCACATTTGTTCAGTCCCACACAACACAAGTTCATTTAATTAATGAAATCGCTGTCACAGCCATGCCACTTGTTTCGACATGTATTTAGACCTCCTCAGTCATGGCAACACAAAATGTAATTTAAACAAATACTTTAAAAGCTGTCTGTTGTGTCTTGCTGCTTATATTCTTGTGTGGTGCCTCAGGACAGTCTAGGGACATGCGGCACACATGTGAGGGAGGGCAATACGGTTGATTGGACAGATCTGTGTTTTGTTAAGCTGAACAAACGCGGTTTGTTTGATAGTAAACACAGCCTGATGGCGTCCATAAAGATGCTTAACCTTAGTTAGGAAAATAATCTGTGTTTATTCTGAAAAGCTTACAAAATTTACCCAAAAAAAAATTATGGGCAAAATGAAGTGCTGGTTGTTGAAACAGGCTGAAGGACCAACAGAGTGTGTAGAAAGTGCAGCTTTGGTAGGCGAGCTGTGAGTGAGATGCATCTGACATCTGAACTGTTCTAACGGTACTGATATAATGACGCTTTTCCACACACAGCAGTTATACACAATTTAATGCCCTATTTATTTAAGCTTATTTAACGAATCTCTGAGCAATTCGAATTGCTGAATTGGAGAAAGTGTCTGAAAAAGACGTCGTGGCCTACTTTAAACCACCAATCGTGTATTTTGCTAGAAGAACTGAGACAAAGCCAATGTTAGCTCGAGAAGATAGTCATGATGTAGCGAGGAACATTACCAAAGAGTGATTGAGTGTGAAGCAGTGTGGCGTGTTGTGTTGCAGGAAGTGGTCAGACGGCAGGACGTGCTGCCTGGCGCTGGCCATTACAGCGACAGGCCCTGGGGACAAATACGTCATGTCATGGAGCTGACGAGGGAAGGTTGCTATTACATCGTAATGAGATGGGAGCGGGAATTTGGGGTGTAAGCGGAGGGTGGGTGGTGTGGGGGCTGCGGTGGCCAAGTGACGAACTGCCACCGTGCGGCGGAGAAGCTAATAGTTCCTCAGCGAGTCAAAAATATACTTGAATTTTACAAAACCCGAAACTGTATTGCCGTGGTCACAACAGTCCACTACTTTCCCTATCATGAGCCACATTAGTCCAGTCCAAACCCCTTCCATTTTGTTTCTTTATCATTCACTTCAGTTCTGTCCTCCCATCTACAACTTCTTATGTCAAGTAGATTTTTCCTTCTGGTTTCCCTACCAGAAATTTTTATGCATTTTTGTTCTCACTAAACATTCCACACGTCCCACCCATTTCATCCTCCTTGATTTTATCACTCCAGTGTTACGTCGAACACATTGAGGCCATGAAGCTCCTCGTTACGTAATTATCTCCAGTTCCCTATTGTTACGTGTAGCGTGTTAAAACGCACTGCTGTATTCACTTACAAAAACTAGAGACGCTACAAAAAGAACGTGCGCTGTGGAGCGGAGGGCAGCAAATATTATCTTTCCAACTCGCCACTCAAAATAATTCGGTTTGTCGCTTTTCGGTGACCAGTCACCCAGTGACACCGCGCCATATCCAGACAGACAAGTACCCTCCAATACAGCGGAACCTTACACTGAATAGCATCCAAAATTCGAAACTTTTTTTCAATTTCGTCACACAAAATCACACTCAGAAATTTGTGTATTAAAGGTCCTTGTGAGCGTAAGTTGCTGGAAGTTTGTCCTTCGTCTGTTTGCAGCAGCAGGTCATTCTCCAGTTACGGTTAGGTAGGCCATGTGGCCTTGTGACGTTGTGAAATAGATTAGGTCGGTATTGCAGGTTCAACCTTTGCTGATTGAATTTAACGCTTCCTGGTCCATCAAGGCGTTTTTAATGTCTTCAATTTCAAGTCGTTCTTTCCCCATGAAGCCCCTCCCAACTGCACGCAGTTAAATACACATTCTATGTAAAGATTCAGTTCGTACCGCGCAGTAAACACACGCCATCTCGGTTGTAACAAGACAGGCAATGTATGTATAACGTAATGCTGAAGCCTGTTCGCGTACCCATTCTTGCTATAGAATAGCAATAACTAGTACATATGCTGAATGTGTGTCTGTAGCCTTTGGTATCCAGCATGAAAAGCGCAAGAGCCGTATCGTGGTCTGTCCAGCTCTACCGTATTTTCCCACATTATCTAAAAACAAGCACGATTTTCGGGGAAAAGTTTATTGAACATAAAACGTGTGTTTGGATTTTCTCTACGACTTTTGTCTTTACCTTTTTCCATTCCAAGTAGAACTGAGCGAGATATGAACAAAAATGTGCACAGGTCTTCATGTAAAGTGCTCGTTATTATTGCCAGGTTTCAATGAGACTTGAATTTTCTCGACAGATTTTGGAAAAATGCTCAAATATCAAATGTCATGAAAATCCGTCCAGTGGGAGCCGAGTTGTTTCATACGGATGGACGGACGGACGGAAAGACAGATAGCCATGTCGAAGCTAATAGTCTGTTTTCGCATTTTTGCTAAAGCACCTAAAACCAATCAGTTAATGCTGTATAGGGAAGTAATCGCTGTTTGTACTGAGATCCACACATAACACATAAATACAGTGTGTGGGCAGAACGTAGAATTGTTGAATGTTAAACTGGCGGTACATAGCTTTATAGGCTAGAATTCTTAAACATTTTCTACCGTTAGGCTATAATAAGTCTGCCTTCTTAACGTGATGATTAGCTTTAATTTCGGTAAAGTTATGGAGATTTTTGACCAGCTCACCGACTGTCAGCTTGTCAAATTCACACAGTACTTCCTTAATCTCTCGTAACGTTGAGCAGTCTACAGTTAAATTCATCAAGATCGCTCTCTGCCAAACCACTCTCAAATCCAGCATGTATAGCTCACTGCATTAGCTAAAGTGTTAGCAAATAGACGAGACGAACCACAAACGGCTGTTCTGACTACTTTTGGTAGAGATGTAACGTGGAGTGAGGGAAAAACGCATTTCACTAATTCAATTTCCTTTCAAATTCAATTTCACTTCATTTAAATGGAAGTCAATCAAAGATTTTAATCACCACACGGCGGCTATTCTAATGGTCTTGGTGACTGTAATTACAACATTTGATGGTCACGAAGCATTGTGTTTGTGTTTGTGCAAGTGAGTGACGTTGCTGGCGGTGTGCACTGCGTTCTGTCTGGTACGTTGAGCCTCTTCACGGGCTGGCGTACGAACTGCTGCAAATAAGCGGCAGGAACTGACGTCACAGTACACATGACAGGCAGGGCACGTGTAACGTAACATTACGGAGCGTTCTTGCATCCATTTTTGCAGTGGAAAAGCAATTAATATTACATGTTCTGAGTGTTTGTGTGTAGCCTTATTTGTCCAACATGCAGTGCGCGTGCGCCGTCATATTGCCATCTGTGGTCTGCCCCGTTCTACAGTATATTTCCACATTATCTCATAAACGGCACGATTTTTGTGCAAATGTTATTGAACATAAAGCGTGTGTTTTGATTTTCCCTAAAGCTTTTGTCCGAGACATTTCTCATTCTAAGAAGAAATGCGCGAGATATGGCAAAAAATACATATTGGCCTTCATGTACTGTACCCGTTATTCCGTCTAGATTTTAAAGAAACTTGAACAGTCTCGAGAGAGTTTCGAAAAATACTCAAATATCAATTTTCATGAAAATCCGTCCAGTGAGAGCCGAGTTGTTCCGTGTGGACAGACGGACAGACAGACACGACGAAGCTAACAATCATTTATCGCAATATTACGAACGCAATTAAAAGCGCCGTTGAATGCAACAGACAGAACAAGGTTCTAAACATAGTTAAGATATAGCCAACAACTGCTGAACGCTGTCCGTTGTAACGTGAGCTGCTCTGTTGCAAAGTAAGCAGCACACATGGCTGCACCGAACGTTTCAACATTACGCCTCCAGATGTCTCTACATTGAATCCCAGCCATCCAGTTCAACAAGAGGCACTGCAGGAACACATCTCCTCCTCTCTCCATCCTTATTGTGGTTTTATTCGGTACCGACAGCAGTTTAACTTCTCCTCTCGCCCCAACAACGCCAACTTCCCTTAGCCACCCAACACACAGAACTTCTCCCTAATCCTTATCTTTGGACTTCATTTCTTGTTCTATTGTCCCCGTTCCTTTCGCCGTTCCATTGTTACGTAAATCCTTCCTTTCTTCTCATGCTTTATTCTTTTATCTGTCCATTGTTCCCCTTCCTCGCTATTTGTCTCCCGTTCGTTCCTTATCTCTCTCGAACACTTCTCCTGCCGCAACCCACTGAATTCGTTTAATTGCAGCCACTTTGCATCATAACCACACTAAATCTGATGACATACTTTATTGTTGTCGAACCGGCAGCTCAGTGGGTACAGTGACTTGCTACTGGCTGGACAATCTGACGTTCAGTTCTCGACAAGGTCAAGAGGTTCGCCTCTTTACAAAACGTCCGTGTCCTCTCTGGGACACACCCAGCCTCTTTTACAGGAGATTTCGGCACCTCTTTCCCAGGGAATAAAGTGGCCATGGCCTACAGTTGACCTAGCGCCGAGGTTAAGAATGAATGGAGCTCTACCTCTACTCCCCATGCATGTCAAGATGGAGTGTGCTAACTGCAGCGCACGAATTGCAATTCTGAAACTTTGTGTCTAACTCACATCATTAGTCTCTAAAGGGGTTGCTGCTACTGAAGTGGATCCGCTTGTAGTCCTTACAAGTTCATAGGAACTGCTTTAAGAGCGACTGCGAAGGGGAGAAGGGTGCAGGCACTTAGCCAGCCATCGCCCGGTGCACACGGACTGTGTTTATACAGGCGTAGGAAGTTGAGCTGTATCCAACGTGACGCACGACGTGACGTCTTCTGACGTGCCATCGCTTTTTTCTGCGCGTCTCCGTCACTGCAGCACATTACATCACGCACGCTCCAGGCCGCCCTGTTTGTGTTTGTGTTTCGATCTGTCATTGTCTTTTCATGTGGCAGTCTTTGTCTGTTCTGCTATGACTGCTATGATATGTGGGGTCAAGACAGACACATTTAATTGGCCTTATTCAGTCTGCCATCCCCTCCCCACCCCCCCCCTCCCCCCCCCTCCC
>Ga0123355_10019913_pt1 | contig 10692 bp, 3 predicted proteins | sample TergutEmb28metaG_3_FD_89872 | JGI IMG/M metagenome (GOLD analysis project Ga0123355, IMG submission 89872) | Embiratermes neotenicus P1 segment gut microbial communities from Petit-Saut dam, French Guiana - Emb289 P1 | ecosystem: Host-associated > Arthropoda: Insects > Digestive system > Gut ...
GAACACCTGTTCCGAAGCCAAGGTCGTCGCTGTGAGCTGCAGGCTACTGCAGGATTGTCGCGGTGAAGGTCAAGCGGATCACGTCACGGACAGAGTATACTATGCAGACACCAAAGAAGTCCATACTTTTCTCTGGCCAATATCTCCGTAACAATTGACCTTTGGATATAGGTGTTTTGGGTTATATCGGTATAGTTTGACCTAAGGAACACTCTCCCGAAGTCTGGCACATTCCTCCTGGGACACCCTGTATATAGGACGTCGATATGCACGTCACAAGGTTGATGACACTGATTTTCGGAATGAATTCTTCGGACTTATGTTTGGGTTAAGTATCGGGCTTAGCTGAACACAATAATGGGACTGAGCATGTACAAAACACGAAAATTATTTTACTCATTTGTGGCTATTAGTTTTTTTAAGAGTGACTTCGCTCGATTCAGTTAGACGATGAAGAAAAACATCATATTCCCCAAATTAAAGAAATTTGGGGAATACGATGTTTTCCTTCACAGCTTTCGCAAAATATTATCAGGTTACTCTTAAAAGAGATTTTCGCTTCAGTGTATTTGAACGTACATTTCGTGACATTCTTCTGTGTGTATCAGAATATCCTCTATAAAACAATTCTGGTTCACAGAACAGCGCTCATTAATCCGGTTTAGCGCGACAGGCTTGGCGGACCGGAATTCTGTCAGCCTATATTCGTGAAAAATATCATCTCACACCCAACATAATCCCAGCTTGGCGAGGTACGGGGCCTGGGGTGGATCTATTCTCTAACATGAATGAATGGCAATCTATAATGCATTAAGATATATCGCTAGTCCAATTAATCAATGTGTATAAAGAGAGTTGATAAAAACGACTCCCTAGCACACTTGTCCCTAGTCACACTTGAACTCTACACCTTTAAGTAATACATCACCACATGCCCCAGGTGTTTTCATGGACTGTGTTTTCAAGACGTATTTACCATTCATACATCCGTCAATAGGAATTCAAATCTAAAGTTTCCCAAATCTCTTCCATTATTTATTGCTGCTTTGATACGCTTACTATCAGCGAGTAGTAATACTGGTGCTAGTTTCTATGCCGCATCTATCCTCTTTCGATCAGTGAAGGATTTTTCGAAGTACCTACAATACAGGTTCAAGTGATGATGAGTCAGCTTTTTAAATAATATTGCACCCAGTGAGAACTCATAATTCCAGCCGTGTCACAAACATCCTTATTGTGGAAACTGAATGATCAATTAGGGAAGCCAAGGCCAAACTGAAAGGACCGTAGAGCTATAGGAAGAAGAATGGTTAATTAGTTAATATTACGTCACCAATATAATTTTTGTGAGGTACAAATTAATGCCATTCTCCTGTTCGCATACACTTCACGAGTAGGGATTTCGCACGCGTCTTCTACTCCATGTCCACCATATAGCTGTTATGAGTCTAAGAAGCAACATAGAGTTATAAGCATTGTACATGAATATATTGAACAAGGCACAACAGCATTAACACAATAATATAAGCAGCCAACTAGACGCAACAATAAGAATTTTATTAATAATTTCTGTCAGCTCAAAATGTTTCGGGCGATGATTTCGCCCATGCTGCCTGCTGATCACCAGCAGGCAGCATCGTCGGTGCATTATACCACAAGCTGTAAACACAGTCTAGTGCTCCTGAGGATGGGCGAAATCATCGTCCGAAACATGTTAAGCTGATTGAAATTATTAATAAAATAATTATTTTTGCATCCAGTTGGCTGTTTATATTGTTGTAACAGTGACGCACGGTCACACAAACATAAAAAGCATGAACGCAGTTGACAAATTTTAATTATATGTAATAATATTAATGCGACATAGTCCATAATTCTGTGTGACCAAAATACCTACAGAAAATTCAGTAAACAATAAAAAATTTCGGCATGAAATTGAAAGGATCTCAGCAGTCCGAAACACGTAGCACACATTAGCCTACATTCTCACCTTTAACTAAATCAAATGTGACGTAATTACAGTTTTATAAACTTAAGAACTAGAATTGATGTCCCGAAACTAATATCACGTGTCTCCCAAATTATACGTGCTTCCATTTAATTAAGGGTTTTACACTGATTAAAGTTAACTTTCCTTTACACCTACTTGACCTTTCTCAAGAGGCTAATATTCAACTACCTACCGTGTTATTACATTATGTGTTTGCGTGTGCACGACTGCTATATATAACTCAGGTACTAAGGCAGCCTATAGTTTTTGGATTCTTAATAAACTTGTGAAACAAGTCATTTAAATGACTCTAATCTCTGATTCATTAACATAAAATATTCTGTTAGTGCAGCGCGTTAACTCGTTAACCGATAATTTTAATCACATATAGTCTACCTTAAGGCGGAGCGCACAACCGTAGTAGCACCTGGTTCCAGGCAATTAGTTTCATACAACTGCAGTTTCGTGTTGCAGGAAGTAATTGTTTGAAACCAGTTCCCTTGGTGTTGGTACCTCCATATAACTCAATATTTCAAACACACAGAATCTGCGTTACTGACAGTTTGGTCTCGGAACAAAGAACTGAAAACTTACTGAACGTCATTAGACTATATCCGACAACATAATAAATACAAAGTGTGTTTTATGTTAAGTAAACCAACCGCATTTTTAAATTTATTACTCAGATTAGCCTCGGCGTGTAAATAGTTAAATTACAAGGATAACCTGCAACCTCATGCACAGTCTCTTTAAGACCGACTATACTTTCATACTCTCAGGTACGCTTAGATAACTAACGTGTGTCCAGACTAAACTTTTTTCACACTGCGCAAAGCATCAGTATACATAGAGCATCTAACCTCAACTGTCTTAGCCGGGAACTGTATTTCTAACGAACCTGAGCTACCAGAATACCGAGATACGTGACATATTGCTCGCATTTAAAACTTTTACATGACACAAATGTAAAAGTTTCGCAACGATTCGGTACGAAAATTTTCCCATTAAAGGGCAATAATAACCTGAATAAATGTATTAATTTCGTAGCGCGCAGTAAACAATCTCCGTCTCTTTTATAAGATTAATCAATAAATGCTGCGTGGCGAAGTAATAGCAATTTTTTTTCCAAAATCTACACAATATACTTAAACGTACCGCATGCGCAGAAGGCAGAATTTCTGAATGTTCCGTGCAGTAACCAATCTCTGTCCTGGTTATAGCGAAATAATAGTAGTTTGTTCAGAAATCCGTAAAAAAAAAACCATATAAACTTACTTTGTGAGGAGAATTTAGAATTTCTGAATATGAAACTTGGTTGACAATAAAGAAACCACTGAGATTTAAAGAAATGCTAATGTTGATACACTCAGTTCAGATTACGTAAAATAAAAGCGATGAGACTATTACTGAGAAATAAATTAGACAGAATCTTGAAGAAAAGAAATCTGCCCTAATATGAGGCGCTGCATACGCGCTTCACTAAAGGAACTGACAAAAACTTAGAAAATCACTCATAGCAGTCGATACATGTACCGGTATCTGATCCCGGCAAAACCAGAATGTGATATAGGAGGTACATAAGCTTCCTTACGACGGTGCTGAGCTGTGAGTAGCAATATGGTGACCTATTCGTGTAGCACATACACATGTGTCTTGCTGGTAAATTCTGTGGTATAATCATAACTTATGCAATGTATACACTCCAGTAACTTACCTTTTGTAGCTTTGGTTTACGTTACATAGGTTACTGATTAAGTAAATGAGGTTCAGACGAAGATCTGTTTGATAATGATCCATATCAGTAGAGAGGCTGTTTTGTGCACATTCAGTATTTGAAGCCAGTCAGGCAGTGGACTCTTGAGTTAACATATTCTACCTAAAGCTGCAGACACTTGAGCAAGCAGATCGATTACTTCTCATTAATTTAAGTACTCGGTATTTCATCCGTAGATTGTTTGTGTTATGAGAAATTTCTGATCAGCGGTAGCTTCTATTTACACTTTCTGTATCGTAAAAGGGAATACGCTCCTGCTACATTCCAGTGTACTGATTTACAGAACGGTGCTTTATACACATGCTGTAGACCTCTCCTATCGCACAGAAATTCGTAGTGGTGGTGGTGGTGGTGGTGGTGGTGGTGGTGGAGGGGTGGGGAAAAAGGATAACATATTTTAGATCATACATTAACTATGTGAAGCACAGACATGAAGATTACGCCGTGATGGTTGGTAGAGATTTATCGCAGTAAACTTTAATACCTATTGAAAAATCGATATGACCTTGCATTTCAGAAAGCTTAAATCTTCACCAGTACTGCTGTGTTATCGTCAATGTCACATGCAGAGGTTTCTGAAAATCAACAATTATCTAACGAAGAACTATTCTTTATGAATACCGGCAAATCACGGCAGTGTGTAAATCCCCCAACTAGATTCCGTGCTCAGTCGTGTAAAACCAAAATGTTCATTTTCGACAAAACACTATTTTCAAGATTTATACAAGTAATTTTTGTATTTAATTTGTCTCATGCGTTTCGGGTAACATTATGTAACACGATGTCTTATTAAATTTAAGATGCGTTAGGTTTTTACCAAAATAAGAAAGAATTACGTACCAAATATTTAGTCCCATTTTATATCTTCCTTACCTGTAACATTCTCCAGCCAACGCAGTTACCTTCATTTGGTTCCCCCAATTATGAGTTTCAATGCTAAAAACAATCAGCGCCTTATAACGCAATTAACAACAGCTTTCAGTTTGCTTCCGAAATGTTCTTTGTATTTTGTATTGTATTCCTTTCCGTGAATTTCTTGAAAATCCGTATTAAAATATCCAATAAATGCACATTATTGCAATATATAATCTACAATTAAAACATGACAACTCCAACTCCAACTGAAACATCGTGCATTAGCAGTACATTATATTATAGACTGTCCGTTAACGTACGGAAATGAATAACATAAAATTTACTGATTCCCAACAATAAAAGAATTTTCATAATTGGAGCTTTAATTTCAAATTATATATGGAAATAGTGTGCACTTGTTAGACACTGCATTAGAGATGTACTTTAGCCTTTTACATTTTTCGTGTATTGTGCTATAATTGTTTCAATTTAGATCAACAAAATGCAAACATATTTAATGTTTTAATGTAAAAAAACTCGTACATTTTTCGGCCCTCACTGGCCATCATCACGGCGTGTAATTTTACAAGAAAACTGCTACGCCATACTGTCATCTCCAGTACACGGAACTCTTATGAGATCTTCAGTGTATGGTGAACAGATGCGAATATGGACACAATAACTGAGCAGTCTGTAGGTTGGAGTGTGTTCACGGTAGTAAAGTGTGGAAGGACTAAGGTGAACACACCCCAAACTGTAGGCTACTCCACCTACTGTGCACACACTTGCCTCTCCATACCATAATATTGATGATCTCACCACAGTTCCTTATACTGGAAATGACATTATGGCATAACAAATGTTTTGTACAACTGCTCTCCCTGATGATGGGCCAGTGAGGGCCGAAACAAGCAGGAGTTTTGTACATTACAGCATTAAATTTTGGGACATTTATTGGTCTAATTTGTAGCAAGTATTTTACACTTATTTTGACATGTTTATTATTCACCGAACAAGCTACCGCAGCGGTAAATATTTACACATGTATTCTGGTGGGAACTGGTTTGAATCTGTGCCGAGAAACCGGACATCTTCATTGAATTCATCGTGAATTTCCTACGATTCTCAAGGAAATTTATGGGGTTAGTTCCTCGATTAGGCCACAACTGCTTCCTTCAAAATTATTCCGAATTTATTTTTCGTGAATAATTCGCTCCTTCAAATCCATACACATGTTTATTATGCCGTTCTGAGAGTATAATATAGTATAATAATAATAATTAGTACAATGATCGTAAATTCAAAACAATATAATTGACCTATAATTAATGTAATTAATTAATGTAATTAAGAGATTCATGTATATAACAATTTGAATATATATATATTCAAATTTATATATATAAATCTTTTTAATGTATTATATTAATTATAGGTCGATTATATATATGTATACTAAACATTTATTCATGTCCGCGTATTAATTGTAGAAGCCAATAAAACTATAACTGCCACATATTATGGAGCAGTTACACACTGCTACAAACAAGATTTATAACATCTTCAAACAATTTACGCAAAATTTTAATGCATTTACTAATCCATCTACGTATTTAAATATTCTTCACTGAAGGTCAGTAACATCCTGAAGATGATAAAGATAGATCGAAACATGTCAGGGGTACGACAAATTGTGTGTAAAGTTGTAATTTTAACATCAATGTTTTATATAAATATACATACGTTTATATTCCAAATTCCTTGGAAATCACCTTGCAGCTGACATCCATAATGCCTCGCGAAATTTCAGTCTGTCAGATGCGCAGGGAAGTGCAAAGGCAGTTAACATGTAGGCGTGGCATTAACCCGAAGTGTGTGTGACATTCAGCGGGGACTTAGCAAGTACATCCATAACTGACGGCCTGAACTACACAGTATTAAGTGCCAAAACTTATACGGAAGTAAGGTAGCAGCTTTTAAAATATTAACACGTCTTAAGAGCTTATATTGTGCGTAGTCTCAGTGTAACTAAGACGGGTTTATTATAGTACGAAATTTCCGAGAAGGAAATTCAGATGAAGTAAGACACACATAATTTGATTTGTATTGCAAGATGCTTCTGGAGGAGGAACGAGGAATTCAATGATAAATTTGGTTCAAATAACACAGTTGCTTTCTCACGGAAATAAATATAAGTAATTGATAGCAAACACGTACTCTTAATATCTACCTACTATATGTAAGAATTTTGTTTACGATTCCTAAACGAAATCATATTTACTTGCAACTCAGTTGATTCGTCCGTTATTTAGAAAGGCGTTTGTTCAGTAATAATCCAAACAATTTTAATCACACAGGCCTACAACTTTGTTTAAATGTGACTTCTTTATTAAGTGAATTTTGTAACCGCTGGTTTGGATACAATATCATCATTTAATAGGATCTTAGTTTCTTGGAAAACGTTTTAACAGGTAGTTATTAAATAAAACAAATAGGTCAAGATTTTGGTAGCTCGGACGACGCCGTGTCAGCTGGTACATACCTATCACTGTTTCAGACAAACCCACCAAAATAAATTGTTCGCAAACAAAATTCTGCTTCAGCTAACACTCTCACCATTTTTATACACAAGAAGGAAAAGTAAACAGCACAATCTATAAAGTACGAACACCAAATTTCAGCACGTATGGAATAAATAAACGTGAAATATTTTGAAAGAATATGCCTCCTCTAAAATGGGTACCGGGTCTTTACTGGGGGTAAAATGCGGCCGGGGCGTGCTGCTGACCACTCACCCCCTTCTAGCGCCCCAGTCATGGAAGAGTAGAGCTATACCTCTACCCACCCTCTGGGCCACACCAGGCCTGTAACGGGATCACTTTACCTTTCTTTAATTTGAAAAATGTATCACGGAAAATCCTAAGATAAGAATGGAGTATCTGCTTAAAATATCAACCTAAGATGACCGACCCCTCAACACAGACTGGAACTGGCAAACTACCAAATACAAATTTCCCTATTCTGATGATGAAGTTTTCCCTTATTCAGGGTCGGAAAAACTCGAATAACCGTGACAACGTTCTCACGGTGGCCGGAATATTTCCGTCGGTATAGCGAATCGCTATGGATTAGATGGTCCGATCTAGATGGGAGCGACATATTTTTGATCCGCAGACCGGCTCCGAGACCCACCCAGTCTGCTGCAAAATTGATACTGGGTTTTTGTCTCGTGCAAAGCTGCTGGCGCATAGCGTCTGAACACCCATCTTCTTCTAGTGCTTGGTTGTGAATGGGTCGAAGCTGTACTGCCGCCTACTCTCATTTCCTACATATACATGCCATAGGACGACCCTTGATATTCTCACGATGATGACTGGTAGAACTCTCCTCTGCTGAAATATGATGCCGAGCAATCTGGTTGGGCAGAGTTGATCTTCTAGCAGCATCTTCCCCTCAAATGTTGGAACATTCAGAAAAAATACTTCGCCATAAAAGTACATGTAATGCTCACCCTATAACCTGCCATGAAGACCCAGAGGGCAGAGTAGAGGTATAGCTCTACTCTTTGTATATGTATATATGATATGATAATAAAACCAATAAAGTGCACAAAAGTGAAATGGTTTTTATATGATATAGCCTATTACATGTTTCGTCCTCATACGCAGCCATCCTCGGGGGGAAATACAAAAGATAAAGGCCACACGATGATACAGTTATTAAAGTGACAAATCCAGAACAAGATATAAAACTACAATGACAAAATCAGTTTGAAATACGTAAGATTGGATTTTACCGTGAGTGTGCCATTATTGCATTGATGGTAAACAGAGGTTGCACCCAGCAATACAGTAACGTAGAGAATACCTTGAGATGTAAACTACACAATAAACAATTATGGATCATGTAAAGCTCTACTTTTCCTTTAAATTTCGGCTACAGGTAAGCGTTTTGCGCCACGCCCAGGGCACTTTACCCCTGTGAATAAACCGACACCCTTTATGTAGGAGACTAGGTGGTCCTCAGGAACGGATTGGACGGGTGAGGAAAAAGTACTTCCCGATAAATGAACTTAAAGTAACAGAAATAAAATCTGTCAGAAACACTACAAATTGCACGAGATAAAAGCACGACGCTGTGAAGACGTTTCAGCCAGATGAGGTACAGCTTCCGATCATCAACAGACTCGGCAACTGGATGGCTGTGAGAGATTAGCTCCACGAAGTGGTAGCTCTCATCCCGGGGTGTACAAGCTGTCGGTAACCTGAGGTTAGCACTGCTTGATCCCTCAGGATGGTACCGACAGGTTGTCCCGAAACGTCGGTAACTAACTACCAATCTACGCTGCATAACATCCCAGAAGAGCAAAGACCTTACACTGCGACTGAAGGCAAAAAAAGTTCGGAATCCTTTGATTGGAGAGTCGGTCTGGGTGTTTTGGAGAGGGAACGAAAGACTTTGTCCACGCACAGAAGTGAAAACCGATTCCCCGGTCGTTTGGTGCTTAGCATGAACATTAGAGTGATTAAGTTATTCCGGTTCTAACATTTCCGTCTAGTTCTGAATACATACCAATATGACCGTCATTACTTTAATTACTTTATACAAAGTTCACAAAATGAACGCAATCTAACGCTTCATCTCCGAAAACAAAGGGTTTTCTGTGACTCTAGTATTCACGTCTGAAGTTAATAGTTACAGCCGAATTTCACTGCAGTTCATACATGTGAAATAAGAAGTCTATGTCAGATACAAGGTTCTCACAGCGGGTTCCTGGAAACCCATTTCTCATGGGTTAGGTTATTAACCCTGAAGATGTATGTGCTACGTTTCTTCGAAAATCCGGTAACTGTCTGCCAGTTGACATGGCGAAACATCTCAGGAAATTTCAGTCTTTATCGATACCGAAGTTAGAACCTCGTACCTCAAAGAATTCGTTCTTATGTCATTTTTCGATGAACACGACTTTAGTTGGATGCTGACCAAAAGTTCATAACAGATACTGGTTCTCCACGATACATATATGCATCTCAGAATATTGCATCATAAACTTGCGGCGAATTGACTTGTGTTATGGAGCCGGAAGCAGTGTGCGGGTTTAACTAAAGTTGCGATCACATAACTTCTGAGCGAGCGAAGTAATAAACACGTGTTAAAGTAAGCTCTGGCCCTCTCTCGGGTACCAGCAGGGAGTCGCCTCAAGGGGCATGACCCAAACATAATCTTGGAACGCGAAGCCGAACTTCTCGACGAGCAAATATCTTCTTGATCGATGTTAACATGAAAACAGACTATAAGGTTAATGGAGTTTTTAAATATGTAACAGTTATGTAATAGCAAGTAAAACTGGGTTTAACTACGACAATAGAATATTTATAAAACGTTACACAAATCATTTACTTCTATTTGAATTAGAGATAGTGAAAAAAAAGAGACCATAAAACCGACGATAAGGGCAGGATTTTCACAAACAATAAATAAAATAAAAATATAATTTTCAAACATTATATGTTACGTTCCCTGCTTCAATGAAATGAAAGGAATAGTACGGAGTGAGACGTAAGGAACAGAAGTGTGGCAAACATCTAAAAGTGCAGTGAAGTGAAGTGAGATGAAGTGTAGTGATGTGAGGTGAAATGGTATAGAGTTAAACCAAATGTGAGGTTAGTGAAGTGTAGCTGGGTGAAGTTTAAATGGGAAGAAGTGAAGCGTCGAACAGTGTAGTGAAGTGGAGTGAAGTGTATTTGGGTGAAGTGTAGTGAAATGCTTAGTAACAGGGTGTCTAACATTATTAGAGGATATATAGATCACACGAATCTTATGTTTATTGGACCGTGCATCATTGTGATAGTTGAAGAATAAAAGACCAACTTGATGTCACTTGCAAATTTATTGTGCTTCAGCCTGCTACACGGATACCACTCCAACCCAACCACACCGAAACTCCAATACACAACGAACCAAGAACAATACGACCAATGTGGTAATTCAACAGAATAGTCGCAAGCTCCTGATGATGGATATATTAATGTCCGAAACATGTTGAGCACATAAGAAGTGAAATAAAATAACA
>Ga0123355_10019914_pt1 | contig 10692 bp, 6 predicted proteins | sample TergutEmb28metaG_3_FD_89872 | JGI IMG/M metagenome (GOLD analysis project Ga0123355, IMG submission 89872) | Embiratermes neotenicus P1 segment gut microbial communities from Petit-Saut dam, French Guiana - Emb289 P1 | ecosystem: Host-associated > Arthropoda: Insects > Digestive system > Gut ...
CTACGGTCTTATACACAAGGCATATCTGCAAGAGCACCGCCCAATCCTCTACAACACCCTCCTGCTGTCGGAGCGGCTATACCCTCTCTGCCGAGAGATCGACCAAGCAGCGAAGCACAGGCTAGCTACCATAACAGACCGGGAAGCAGCTCATGAGGTTATCCTTTCTGAGCTGGTCTACTGCTAATCGCAAATGTCTTGTGCAAAATGACGAGGCAGAAAACAGGTCTCTCATGCACTCAAGAAAAGCAACTATATCGCGAAAAAAGTCTTGTGTTTCAATGGTTTTTTGGATTCTTGTTGTGTTCGTGAATTTTGTCTTTTACGAAACATAAGGGTCTCTCTTAGGTAAAACTAGCGACAAAAAAGCAAAATTTCCGCTGTGCAAGCATACAAACTTGTGCAAATTGACAGTTTCCGTGTTGACAAGACCTATCATGCCTGTTATGCTACTTTTGCAAGCGTGGGATAACCCACATGCACCTTGACAAATACCGCCTTCCGCGAGCGGTTATATCGAAACTTCGGGTACTTTAACCGTATGCTGACGCGACGACCAATCGTAATGGTTGCGAGCGGCGATGGGATACCATCAGCAAATAAGCCATCGGTCATAATGATACTTCCTCCTGCGGGAGGCCGACATTCGCTAGGAGAGCGAGACAGGGAAAGCGCCGCTTAGGTTGGGATAGATCTTTGGGGGCTTTCATGTGCGGACAACCGCAGCCCGTTGTTTACCCCGTGTGTCTGGGTATTGAGAAAAATGGGACACATCAATTGCACAAAATCATTATAACACATTTTTTATTAGGAGCCAAATCTATGAACACAACCGCTGTAAAAAGCGCGGCAGTGACCACCCAAACGAGGTGCGAGCCGGTAAAGTTGCTGAAACGGATTGGTTCCGCGACTGTGGAGATCACAGTCCATTTCAGCGATTCAAGCAAAGACACGATGGCAGACATTGTCCATCGCCTGATCGAGCGGGAGGTGGATAAGATTGCCTAACGCTACATGTGCCGCAAATGTTCCAGACTGCCGGAAAGAGGCAGAAATGAGCAACAAGAAGATCACCATATTATACAGTCGATTAAGTCGAGATGATGAGCTACAAGGCCCATCGAACTCCATTCTGAATCAGCAACAGCTTCTAGAGGAATATGCCGAGCGCAACGGACTTGTACCGTATGTACATATCTGCGATGATGGCTGGTCTGGCACCCGCTGGGATCGCCCCGGCTGGCAGGAACTCATCGCAAAAGTAGAAGCTGACGAAGTGCTCTGCATCGCAGTTAAAGACGGTACAAGGTGGGGCCGCGACTACTTGCGTGTTGGGCTGTACCGTGAGATGTTTCGTGAAAAAGGTGTCCGTCTGATCGCCATAAATGACGGTCTGGATAGTGCCAATGGTGACGATGATTTTACCCCATTCCGTGAAATCATGGCGGAATATTATGCCAGAGATACATCTCGCAAGATTAAGTCTATCCTGACTGCAAAAGGCAAAGCTGGCAAGCCCTTAGCCAACACTCCGCCATATGGGTATGTCAAAGACCCGGATGATAAGAACAAATGGCTTGTTGATCCAGAAGCCGCTACTGTGGTCAAACGCATTTTCGAGATGACAATTGATGGTATGGGGCCGCGTGTGATTGCCACCAAGTTACATGATGAACAGGTGGAACGACCATCGTACTATCTCGCGCAGAAAAGGATCGGCTGTTACAAGAACGCCTACGACATTGAACATCCCTATTCTTGGAGCTGCTCAACGATTATACAGATACTGGCGAGGATGGAGTATGCCGGGCATACGGTGAACTTCAAGCTCGAAAAAGTCAGCTTCAAGAGCAAGAAGTCTACGCCGCGCCCAAAAGAAGATTGGGTAATTTTCAAAGATACCCACGAACCAATCGTCTCACAGGAGATGTGGGAACTGGTGCAGAAGCTCCGTGAAACCAAACGACGTAGTGATTCTTTGGGCGAAGCCAACCCTCTCACGGGTCTGCTCTATTGCGCCGACTGTGGCGGAAAGATGTTTAATCACCGCCAAAAGCATAACCGCAAGGGCAAGACACCGAAGAATAATTACGTTTGCTCTACCCACAAGCGAACCAGCGTGAAGTACAATACGAAGTGTACCCCACACATTATCCGCACCTCATTGGTGCAAGAGATTATCCTTGAGATACTCCGTGACACCAGCGGATATGTGCGAGAGAATGAGACTGAGTTTGTCCAGCGTGTCCGGGAAAAATCCGCTGTCAAGCAAGGCCAAACGGCTCGTGCATATGCAAAGCAGATTGCAAAGAATGAACGCCGTATCGCTGACCTCGATCAGATTTACAAAAATCTTTATGAGGACAAGGCTCTTCGCAAAATTGACGAGGACCGGTTTGTACAGATGTCCACTGAGTATGAGCGAGAGCAAGCAGAACTCAAGGAGCAGACCGCCGCGCTCCAGCGTGAGTTGGATGAATTCAATGTCAACAGCGTTTGTGCCGATAAGTTTGTCGGATTAGTGCGACAGTTTACAAACTTCGAGGAACTGACCCCCGCTATGCTCAACAGCTTTGTGGACAAGATTATTGTTCACGAAGCAGAATGGTCTGACGGACGAAATCCGGAGACCGGACGCGGATTAGGGAAGCGCATTCAAAAGGTTGGAGTGTTCCTCAAATATATCGGTGCCTTCGATGTACCGGACATGCGAACGCCGGAGGAAATTGAGGCAGAGCGCATCAAGCAAGAACGCATTGACCGTGAGCGAGCGTACAAGCGCGAGTATGGTCGCCGGAAAAGGAAAATTGCCGCATAGGATGTAATCATTTAGCCGCCTGCAAACCCAGTGTTTGCAGGCGGTTTGTCATTTCAAAAAGAATAGGGGTACATATATCATTATGGAGCAAAATTTGAAGCTAATTACGATGTGCGATGTAGAGACGGAGCAGGTGGATTTTCTGTGGAGACCATACATTGCTTACGGCAAGATAACTATCGTACAGGGTGATCCCGGCGATGGCAAAACGACTATGATGCTCGCAATCGCGGCATCAATCACACGCGGAGATGAGATCGGCGGCAATAGCACCGATCCCGCTGATGTTATCTTTCAGACTGCGGAAGATGGATTGGCAGATACAATCAAACCGAGGCTAGAACAACTGGGTGCTAATTGCTCCCGCATTCATGTGATCGACGAGGAAGAAAAATCCCTCTCCCTTGTGGATCAGCGGATCGAAACTGCGATCACCCGGACTGGTGCGAGACTATTTATTCTCGACCCGCTGCAAGCCTATCTTGGCGGTGCGGATATGCACAGTGCGAACGGTGTCCGTCCGCTGATGAAGCGTCTCGCCACTGTCGCCGAGGATACAGGTGCGGCTATCGTATTGATCGGGCATCTCAATAAAAAAGGCGGCAGTAAATCTACATATCGCGGACTTGGTAGCATCGACATTCCTGCCGCCGCACGGAGCGTCCTAACGGTTGGGCGGCTTGATGTAGATGAAAATATGCGGGCGTTTATACAGACGAAGAGCAATCTCGCTCCCGCAGGCAAACCGCAGGCGTTTGGTCTTGATCCGGTAGGCGGTTTCTGCTGGTTGGGTGACTGTGATGTGACCATTGAGGAGTTGCTGGATGGCAAGAAAGAGGATAAGGGCATCACACAGCTCGACCTAGCAAAAACATTCATTATGGGCTTGCTTGCGCAAGATGAAGTTCCGGCAAGCGAGATTTTTCGAAAGGGCGCGGAGATAGGGCTGTCCCAGATTACGCTGAAGCGAGCAAAGTCCGAGCTCGGCGTGGTCTCAGTCAAGCGCGGCAGCGAATGGTTTTGGACGAAAGAAGCGGATCAAGGGGATCATAGTTCCACTCATGATACCCATGATCCTCTTCCATGATGCAGTTGAGGAGGTGCCCATGGAACAGAAAAAATATGTACGACCTCGCAATGTCAATCTGGCGTTCCGCGTGACGGAGGAAGAGCGGGACATGATAAAGCGGAGGATGGAGCAAACGGGCATGATAAACATGAGAGCCTACATTGTGAAAATGGCAATTGATGGGCGTGTGATCCGTGTTGAGTTTGATAGTGTCCGTGAAATGGTTCGTCTGCTTTCGATCACGGCGAATAATATGAATCAGATCGCCAAACGCGCCAATGAGACAGGTAATATTTACGCCGCCGATTTGGAAGAATTGCGTGAACGGTATGATGGACTTTGGGCGCAGGCTAGAGAGATCTTGAGCAAGTTTAGAGAGCTATAGCTGGGGCTGGATAGACTGCTCCGCAGTCGCAGCAGACCGCCGTAGGCGGGCTTAACGGACACGCCCTGCGTGTCCGAAGGGGTTTGGGGAATTTCCCCAACAAGTAGCAGAATGGTTCTGTTTCGCGTCAGCGGAACAGAACCATTCTGTGGATTCGGCGAGCCGAATCCATTGCTTGCGAGTCGGTGAATGGAATAAAATTCATAATACAGCCAATTCACCGTGCTCAAAATGGAGTCGCCTATGTACTCGGTATCATTTTTACATAATCCGGCAGCTATTTGTTAGATAATCGCATCTTCCGCGCTTGCGTTCGGCAACTGCAAAGCCGCCCAGTTGCGTGCCGGAACTCCGGGGGCGGGGTTAGACGCAATCTGCACCGCCCAATAAAACCAAGCATTCGTATCTGCGTTATCTACCCAATTTATCATATTCGTCGTATCAATGTCGCTCGTTGTCCGGGCCAAAATGTGGTTAACTAGGGTAGCGACCTCCGCTCTGGTCATGTTCGCGCCCGGATTAAAGTTTCCATACGGGTCCCCCTGTACCCAGCCGAGCTGCGCTGCCAGATTAATGCTGGCTTTCGCCCAGCTGTCTGAAATATCGGGGAACATGTCCGCCGTGCCGCCATATTGCATTTCAGGGGATAGGAACCGCGTCATAGCGGTGATAACTTCCGCTCGTGTCATATAGAGTTCCGGCGCGAACGTGCCATCTGGAAGCCCTGTCATAATTCCCATGGCATTCGCGACCGACACGCCATTGCTATACCAAACGCCACCATTGTCCGGCACATCGGGGAAAGGATTTGTAAGTGTCCAGAAGTTTGCCCGCGTCTCATCACTTACGATCCGCAGGAGAACGTTTGCCACCTCGGCACGGGTAATGAAATCAGTGGGCGCGACGCGGTCGTTCCCTTCGCCGATGATGTAGGCATAGTGCATGTCCGATAAGGTGACGTCGTTTCTAAAAATGGAAGGCTGCCATTGCGCGTAAAGCGTTTGGTCTGTTGTTTGTGTGATGATATCGCTTGGAAACACCTGTGTTCCACCAATGACTTGCGTAAACCAGCCGACAAAGGTGTTTCCTGCCATAGTCGGGCTTGTAACGGCTGCAAAAGGCGCTGCAAAGGTGCTGCCCGTTGTCACAGGCTCCTCCTGCATGGCAGGTGTGGACCCCAGTGCGTCGAAAGTGATCGTGATCTGAATCGGAGCCCACTGGGCATAAAGCGTTGTATCGGCTGCGGGAATCGTGTCTGTGTCGGTAATCTCGGTCCCGCCTGTGGGCGCGGTGAACCAGCCGAGGAAGGCGTCAAACGCTCTCGTCGGCTCTGTAACCGAAGCGAGGGTAAAGGCATAGGTGTCTCCATAAACCTTGCCGGGGACAACCTGTGTTGCAGGTGTACCGCCCTGTGCGTCAAAGGTGATGGTCACCGTCACCGCGATCCAGTGGGCATACAGGGTTTGATTCGTTGTTGCTGTAACGATGGTATCATCCAGAATCTGTGCCCCGCTCGTATCTCCGTCCGGCGTTGTAAACCAGCCGGCGAATACGTACCCGAGCCGTGCGGGCGACTGGATAAGAGACAGGGCATTTCCATAAAGGTCGCCCGTTTGCAATGTCGCCGTCTGTCCGTCAGGTGTGCCGCCTTGGGCGTCAAAGGTGACTGTGATTGTCGGAATCTGCACCCAATGTGCGTAAACCGTTCTGGGGATTGCCCCCGCCGGGATGATGCTCGACGCGGTAATCTGTGTCCCCGCCGTCGCCGATGTGAACCAGCCGGTGAACACATAGCCGGCCTGTGTCGGTATTGTAATTGCGGCGAGCGTAGCGGCGAAGGTGTCCCCGGAGACTCTGCCCGGCACAACCTGCGCAGCGGGCGAGCCACCGTTCCCGTTAAACGTAATCGTAATCGTCGGATCGGCGACCCAGTGCGCATAAAGGGTTTGGTTCGTCGTTGTTGTGACGACTGTCGTGTAGAGAACCTGCATGCCGCCCGTCTGGGCTGTGAACCAGCCCTGGAAGAGGTAGCCAGGCTGTGTCGGTTGTGTGACTGCGGTGATAGGGGTGGAATAGGTGTCACCTGTTGTTACGTTGGCTGTCTGGGGTGTTATGGGTGTGCCGCCATTTGAGTCGAAGGTGATTGTGATTACTGGGTTCGGTGTCCACTGGGCGTAAACAGTTATATCCGTTGGCGGAATAAAGGGAGGGCCGTTCGGGGTAATCGGCGCTCCGCTACCGTCTTCCGCGGTATTCCAGCCGGCAAAGATAAACCCGTTTTGTGTCGGCGTTGTGATGGAGGCAAGCGCTGCCGCATAGGTGTCTTCCGGGAGCTGGCCGGGTACGATTTGTTCTGCAAGTATGCCGCCATTTCCGTCAAAGGTAATGGTGACCGCCGGTACGGGTATCCAGTGGACATAGAGGGTAATGTCACCCGGCTCATTCCATACAGTTGAAGTCGGCAGAACTTGCACGCCGCTATCATCCCCGTTCGGTGTTGTCCACCAGCCGCCGAAGCTGTATGCATTGCTTGGCGGATAGGGATTCGGTGTGGCTGCCATAGCTTGCATGAATGTTCCGCCTATCGTAACAGGCGTATGATATGCAAGCGTATAATCGATTGAAAACGTCGTTCCATCGCCGGGAATTGCGTCAGCCGGATCAAAATAGCCACCCTGTGAGTCGAATATTACAGTGATCGGCGGAATCTGTGTCCATTGAGCATAATAGGTTGTGTTTGTACTTGGGATCGCATCCGTATCCAAAATCGGTGTTCCGCCTGATTGCGCTGGGAACCATCCATCGAAGGTATAGCCCACCCGGGTTGGAGCTTGGATAAAAAGACTTGCGTCAATATCATTACCCACAACCGCGCCCCGCCGCACCTGTGTGGCAGGTGTGCCGCCCTGGGCATCAAAGGTGAGTGTGACTGTGGGCACAGTGATCCAAAGGACATAGAGGGTAATATTGTCGCCTGATGAATCCAACATAGCGTCCGTCACCGTATCCGTTGGCAAGACTTGCGTACCGCCACCATCTGGTTCTGTCCACCAGCCGCCAAAAGAATAGGTGTTTCCATCATTTGGCGGATAGGGGTCTGGTGTAGCTGACATGGCTTGTAAAAAGGTCCCGCCTATTGTAACAGAGTGGTAGTACGCAAGCGTCCAATCTGATGAAAGCGTTACGCCTGATCCAAGAATAACGTCAGCCTCGTCAAATTCACCGCCCTGTGAGTCAAAGGTGACAGTAACGGGCGGAAGCGGTGTCCACTGGGCGTAAACCATTGTGTTTTCGTTAGGAATCGTGCTGGATGCGGTAATCGTCGCTCCAGTTCCGTCTGCCGCGGTATTCCAGCCGTTAAAGGTATAGCCGGGTTGCGTTGGCGTTGTAATGGCGTTAAGCGCCGTTGCATAAGTGCTTCCAATAGGCTGTCCGCTTACGACCTGATCTGCGGACATGTTGTCATTCGGGTCAAAGGTAATCGTAACAGTGACCGACACCCAGCGGGCATAGAGGGTTTGGTTTGCCGTCACTGTGACGACTGTCGTATCGAGAATCTGCACGCCGCCTGTCGGATCTGTAAACCAGCCGACAAAGGTAGAGCCAGCCAGCGTCGGCTCTGTGACTGCCGCTAAAGCGGCTGCATAGGTATCCCCTGTTGTCACCGGCTCTGTTTCCATGGTGGGTGAGCCGCCCATGGCATTGAAGGTGACTGTGATTGTGGGATTGGGTGTCCACCAGGCGTAAACCGTCGAACTAGTCGGGGGAATCAGGCTGCCTGCGGTCACACTGCTTCCACCCATACCCTGGGGCTGGTCATGCCAGCCATTGAAGAGATAGCCGACCTGCGTCGGCGCCTGAATCGCGGCAAGCACCGGGGCATAAGAAGTGAGCGGAACCAGACCGGACACAACCTGTGTCGCGGGTGTGCCATTCCCGGCGTCAAACGTGACGGTGACCGTCACCGAAACCCATTGCGCGTAGAGGGTTTGGTTCGTTGTCGCTGTGACGACAGTGGTGGGGAGTATCTGTGTGCCGCCTGTCGGCGCTGTAAACCAACCGACAAAGGCATAGCCCGGCTGTGTCGGCGGCGAGATCGCGGGGGATGCGTCTCCATAGGTGTAGCCTGTCACCACCGTCTGCGTTTGCCCATCCGGTACGCCGCCCTGGGCGAGATAGGTGACCGTGATTGGCGGAATTGGTATCCATTGGGCGTAAAGGGTTGCAGCTCCCAGGATCATGTCTGTGCCGATAACCTGCGTTCCGGTGCCGTCTGCCGCTGTATTCCAGCCGTTGAACGTATAGCCGATTCGCGTCGGCGTTGTAACAGCAGCAAGGGTGGAGGCATAACTATCACCGACAACTCTGCCCGATACGAGCTGCTCAGTAGGCGTGCCGTTGTTCCCATCAAAGATGATTGTGACCGTCGGGTCTTGAATCCACCAAGCATAGAGGGTAGTTGGATTCGGTGTCCCGATTGCAACGATGGAGGTGGGAAGGATTTGCACACCGCTTGCACTTCCGTTCGGTGTAGTAAACCAGCCTCTGAAGACATAGCCGATCCGTGTGGGCATTGTGGCTTGGGACAGGGCGCTTGCGTATGTACCTGTCACTTGAACCGGCGTCACTGTCTGGGTCGTAGGCGTAGCACTGTCTTGCCAGTTAAAGATCAGAGTGATCGGTGGCGCATATTGAGCGACATAGGTAGTATTGTCACTGATTGGAGTGATAAGTACTTGTGCAGAGGTCAAAATCGTGCCGCCGCCGTCTGATGACCAGCCGATAAATCCGTAGCTTGCGCTCGGCTGCGGCATTGGTATTGGCGCGCTGGGGACAAGCGGACTGTTCGTGGTCGGAATGCTCTGCTGTGTTTGCGTTCCCGCCGGGAACGTGCCGTTTGCGCCCGGGTCGAATGTGACAGTCAGGTACATGACCATAACGCCCGCCGACCCGAAATAGTTGATGTCCAGGTTGTTGAGCGGATTCCCGAAGACGGAGCTGGTATTTGTCGTTGCAATATTCGTGTTTCCCACATTGCTTGGCGGAATCCGTGCGCCGCTCCCGGCTACGTTGTCCGAAAAGATCACGGACGCGCCGATGGTTAGGTTAATATAGGAGTTGGGCGGCAAGGGATTGTTCGTGGTATATTGGGCAGTGTAGATGCCGCCGCCGTTTGCCGCAGCGACGTTATTGCTGATTGTTCCGGCTGTCATGTTGATAGCGCCGGAACTATCCACATAGATTCCGCCGCCGTTATTTGCACGGTTATTGGCGATTACGCCACCTGACATAGTCAGGTTTGCCGCTTTCAGATAAATGCCGCCACCAAATCCGCCGGCGGAGGTCACTACATTGCCGGAGATCGTACCGCCGGAAATTGTAGCATAGCCATTTTCAATATCTAAACCGCCGCCGCCCGTGGCCGCGGTGTTTCCGCTGATTGTGCCACCTGTCATGGTAAATGTACTGTTGTGCGTCAAAGACGCGGCGCCACCGAACCCGCCGGGAGCATTACAGCTTGTGATCGTGGCGCCGGTTGCTACTGTAAGTGACCCGCCGGAAACGTTTATCCCGCCGCCAAGGGTTGTGCCGCCCGGTCCGCTCAGCGTGACGTTTTGGAGGGTCAGGCTGCCGGCTACACTAAAATGCCGCTGCCCGGCGGTCGCCTGTGTAAAGGTAAAGGTCGAACCCGCCGCGCTGGTGATGACAATATTTTGACCCGTAGCGATGGTAAGTACCCCGCCGGTAGCCGAGAAACTGTTCTCCAGCTCAATCGTCGTCACCGTCCCATCCGCTGGCGCTGCCGCAATAGCTGCCGCGAGGTCACTATAGCTTGTGACCCCAACTGTTGCCGCAAAGGCCATGGGAGGGAGAAGACCCACCAACAGGGTTACAATTAATAAAAAGCATAAAAACTTTTTCATAATGGTTACCTCCTTCAATCTCACCCATTTCGTTCTTTTTTACATAGATAGTGTGTCGAATTTTTGTTGTTTTGCGAAAGTAAATTATTGCATTTTATTAAATGTTATACTTTGTTTTCCCCTTTTTCAACACGCCCAAAGATGGAAGTGCCGCTACTCAAACTATTTCTCTCCTTTTTAATTGTCATGTCGAAAAAATCGTAGCTACCACTATGGATGTTACTATATAGTATAAAATATCGGTGAGACGGATTATATGGTTCGATATGAACATTTAGAGAACAATTTGTGAATTTCGCGATCAAGCATGACAATAGGCCCAACGCAAATGCGTTAGGCCTGTTTCCCTCATAGCAAGTGACGGGCACATTGACATTGGGTGTTTTCGCAAGACACAGTGTTTGGATTCCCTCTCCCACAAAGATTCGGTATGAGCTGGATGAGAGAGAAAATTTTCAGAAAACTCTATTTTCTCACTTGACAACGTTGCTCATCC
>Ga0123355_10019915_pt1 | contig 10691 bp, 5 predicted proteins | sample TergutEmb28metaG_3_FD_89872 | JGI IMG/M metagenome (GOLD analysis project Ga0123355, IMG submission 89872) | Embiratermes neotenicus P1 segment gut microbial communities from Petit-Saut dam, French Guiana - Emb289 P1 | ecosystem: Host-associated > Arthropoda: Insects > Digestive system > Gut ...
CGGGCTGCCCCCCCCCCCCAATTTAAATTAAAAACACACAGGTTTTGTTTACATGTTAACATCAAACTTTTACGTGATTCAACCTTCAGCCCAAATCGGCTGATGACTAGTCTATTAGAATTGTGAAGAATAAAATAAGAAAAACTTAGGATGTCAGAACACCTTACAAGAAATCAAAAGAACCAAGAATATTAGACCTTGCGATTTAAATTGGGCGAGTGAGTGAGTCTAGGTACAGGTGGATACACTTACAGTTGGAATGTTATGTTACAGTTACGCGAAACACATGATTTATATAATATCGTTTTTAAAATCGAACATAAATTATGTACATCCTCAGGATCTGCTCCCTCCCCCCCCCCCAGTGAAAAATTCTGCATGCCACCCCTACCCGTCCACCAACAGTAATTTACCCAACGTGTTCCGGTGGTGTAAGACTTACCATTCACCTTCGACTAACACCGAGGATAAGTGCTGTTTGAAGCCGTAACTCCACTCCCCCACACATCTTCGTGGAGTGGTTAATTAAACACGGGAACAACTTTACTTCTACAATACCCAAGGACCTATTTAACAGTAGAACTCGGAGATTCATAACTTCCAGTACCAAAGTTCAACACTGAGCTCTACCCCCCTTCATTCGCACACTTTCTTTACGATCTAGTCCTCTCTGAATGTTTTACCTGACCTGGAATCGAAGCACAATTCGTTGGACGTCCCGCCCGTAGTCCAGGCCCTATAGTGTTTGGGTATAGGATTACTCCCTGATTAGCTGTTAGATACCACTTTAGTACGCATGAAAATATTTTTGTTTTTGATGGAAGACATCGCTCTTTGTGTCATGAAGTATAAATATAAAAAACTATGCAGTCTAACACAAATATTTGACTAAGAAAAAAATGAACGTTTGCTTCTACAAATATGTCACATGTAGCAATCTCACAGACACGAATATTTGTTTTTATAATAACAATTGTTAGACTGCATGACTCATTCTTCTTGTTAAGGAACCAGGAGTTTCATGATCGGCGCCACTAACGCCCCCCACTTTAACATATCCTGAGCCAGTTCAGCTCACTTCACGTCCGTCCGTCTCTCATACATAAAGGTAAAAAAAGTAAAGCGGTCTCTCTTCACGCCACAAAGCCATGTAGGGGAAAGAGGGTTCTTCTTAACCTCAGCACCGGATAGGAGTGAGTGAGAGGTCAGTTTCACACCCAGGCTATTTTACTCCCGCAACTCGCCGAACAAGAGGCGGCCAGTTCTTAAGATAAAACTCTATATTATTCTCCCATCTACCGTTAAGTCTCCGAAGGGCCATCTTTTCACAAGAGTCGCATTTATTCATTTTAATCCGTTCAACAATTTTACGTGCATCGCATCCTCAATAAAGTTTACTCGGGAAGTAAGCCGCTTCAGGTGGTTCAGACCAACCGACCTTCCAGCGGCCCACAGGACACTATTAAATCCTGCAAATTTGATGTGTATTGGACCGTGCATCATCTTGATAAATGAAGAACATAATCCAACTAGATGCTACTTATTACTTCATTATGCTTATGTTAGGCTCAACATGTTTCGGGCACCATTACACCCATCATCAGGAGCTCACGACGATAGCGTTGGTTACCACATAGGCCGTCTGGTTCCCGTGTTGCTGCTGGTTGGAGGTTAAGTGCCACTAAGTGGCATCTAGTTGGATTTTCTTCTTCATTTATTATGAAATCCTGTCGCCATGAAAGCTTCAAGACATGTACCACATCAAGATCTCTGATTTCAGTACCTAGCAACAACAATAAATGAAAAGTACAGACTTATTTTTATGTAACGATCTCAGTTTTGGTCAATTCATATATATATTGGAGATGCTCTTCGACACTTTTCCCATCAACGCAAGAACCCAAAATCCGCGGCAATGCGAGACAATGGGTAAAACTGCGACTTCATATCATATGCACATTCCGAATGTGTCAGACATACCCCCACAAATCACAAGACGTTCAGACTTGGCATTATTTTGGCCTACTATCTTCCATGGTGAGCCGGGTAGCTCAGTCGGTATAGCGACTGACTATGGGCTGGACGGTCCGGGATCGAATCCCTGTGGGGACGAGATTTTCCGCCCGTCCAGACTGGCCCTGGGGCCCACCCAGCTTCCTGTAAAATAGGTACCGGGTCTTTCCCGGGGGTAAAGGCGGTCGGGGCGTGGGGCTGACCCACCCGCCCCATCTAGTGTGCCGAGGTCCTAGAAAAGAATTGAGCTATAACTCTACTCGCCCTAAGGGCCTTCGTGGCCTATAAAAAGGGTTAAACCTACTTATCTTAGAGGACATGTCAGAAAATATCGGCATAATTTGATCAAATCCTTAAAACGTTTGCCAGTATTATTATCATTTGAAATACAGAAATGATTGCAATGTGATACTGAAAACGCAAGAACGACAACCATCCAAGTACGCAAGCTTAATATGTTATTGCTGTTTCAGCAAATCGGGCTTTTATCGAGCAACACTTTATATAATTTCGAAGGCGTGCAAATCTCCACGGAGGAAACAACAGCAAAAAAATTTGCTCAACAATTGCACGCAAAGAAACTACACGAAATTTGTAAGCATAAATTGAGCGAAAGTAGCATATGGATGTGTAGATGCGGGTTGCACTGAATTTGTTGAGGATGGTGTCCAGTGGCGGAATTTTGCGATAAAGGTGAAAATCCTTCAGGTTGTAGTGATGACAAGGAATTTCCACGACAATTCGAAGGGAGACTTTGTACCTTACTGGTTAGATGTTGCAGTGACAGGAGTACACGCTATTCTCATGCCTACGTCATTGTTGTCAGGTCTTGTGAGACACTAACTTCTACACAAGTCAATGGTCGGCCTGATTATCACACTACCAGGCTCTATTTCGGCATCAGCTCTAAATAAGGTTAGGCACGTTCTCCTTTGCTGCAGGAAGCTGTGAAGGGAAAGATGGGGAGATGAAGAAGTAGTGGGAGTAAGGAGGGTTGGAAGGTATCGGGAAGAGTGAAAAGACTGCGCGATCTCAGTGGGCACAGCCTCCTCCGAGAGGGAACAACCAGAGGGGACCCTTCTTCTTTAAACACTTCTATCTACAATGGTGAGTAGCAACAATGCATGCTGTTGTATATCCATACGGTACTATGGCAAAGCATGTAAATGCAATCAACGGAACGTTTCTGGATTTCGTAGGATACAAATCATATCGATCCCGAGATTTTCATTGCATTTAGTATGTCGTTTCGTTACGCTGATCTCTTGACATCTACCGCAGTGTTAGCGACGTTGGATACGGGTTGCTCCAGTCATCTCAACTGAAAGGAATATTTAAATAAACTGCCGTTGAAACAACACTGAACATCCTCAATACGATATTAATCAAATTCAATTAAGTGACGAATATACTGTGGACCTCATTAGAGCCGGCAGGAATTTTTTGCAAGGTGGCACACATTACCTGCATACAAAGTGGCCAGATTTTATAATGGTCAATGCTGGACAAAGTGGTAACATAGGTGTCGCTTAATTAGAATTGTTAATGAAATCTTATTAAAACTGTAGGAATTGTATAAAATTTTGTTGTTTTGTAAAATTGTTACTGCTTGATTTAATAAAGTGAAGATAAAAGTTCACCCCAGAACAGGCCATGAAGGGTAGCAGAGGCATAGCTCTCCTCTTCCTCGGCGTTAGATAGGGGTGGGTGGTCAACGCCACGCCCCGGCCGATTTGCCCCCAGGAAAGAGACACATCGTCCATTGTACAGGTGGCTTGGTGGGCCCCAGGGCCGGTCTGGACGGGTGCAGAAAACTTCGCCCCACCGGGATTCGAACCCCGGACCGTCCAGCCAATGGCAAGTCGCTACACAAACTACGCTATCCCGGCCCACGCATGATCTAATAAATTATTAGATGTCAAAATGCCAAGGTGGTTACAGGTGCACCTCCTTCCACCTCACTGCTGTCACCCACGGTGGATATTACATTTTTGTTAAAAATATACGTAAATTTCATGTAACGTCCAATAAGCCGAGTGTCGAAACTGTTTTCGTTTTCTTCGACTATCTTCATTAAATGCGTTCAGAAATGTATATGGAGTTACAGGCCCAGGTAAGCTAAGGGCTCCAGTCTCCGAGGTTTATAAATCTTTGTACGCATTTGAGAGGACTCCTTGGACGTGGAATCCGTTTCTACAGACACAGGATAATAAAAACACAGAAAAGGCACAAACATCCGTGTTCCGACAGGGATTCCAACCAACGTTGTTACTGCGGTAGAATTCGGTACATACCTGAGACCTCCTTTCCGTTGTGATCAGCATTTTCCATTCTAAAATTAAATCGCTATTAAACAATTACAAATGGTACCACACTCAAGAAAATATCATGAGGTTTCCTTTAATAGGCTTTCTAATTTTAAACAAGCACGTAATTCACGTAAACACTGAGATAACAATTCGAGAAATCAGTGCTATGATGAGAGAGAACTGTATCACACCGAAATGCAATACTGTCGTGGAAACTTTAAAGTGAATACCAGATTTTAAATAAGTAGGCTGGATGAATAAAACTACCATTATCTTTCCCATTTTCAGTACAGGATCACTTTCCAGTTCCTTCGTAAGTTTACTGAAAATTACATTTCGCAAATTCAAGGAACTAAAATTATTAATTCGGTTAACCAAGCTACTTACATGGATACTAAGATACGTGGTGATGGGGACTACCAGAAAACAATAATAGAAAGAACTTATACAGCCCCATCTCCAATTAAAGCATATTCATTGTATCCGAACTTTTAAAATAAAATAAATTTATATCTGCCTTGTCAATGACTATTTTAATATAAGTAATGTTACATACTTACTAACATTATCCACTTTTTTCAGTAAAAATTGTCCTCTTGGAACATTTTTATTGAAACCTATGTCTACCGCGAAAAAGCGAATGAGGTTTAACTATACACGTGCAGAGATGGAGAATAGGTTTCTAGTACCGAGTCCCTGAAAACCACTAGTCTACATTCAGGCTAGGACGGCCATGTTTCTAAGCTAAATATCGTTACGAACCTACTGACGTAACTCTATGCAATTTCCTAGACAACTGAAATCCAATCCAGTGACGTTCCGAGACCGTGACGGGATATTTTAAGTCGGTGCAAGCTTTAGAAAGCTGGATTGGTTTTGAGAGCAGTCGGTGGAAGAGTGAGGGGAAGGGGGTAGGGGTGGGGGTAATCAGGGTGTTAGTAACCAGTTCGAAGGCTCGTTCTTTTAGTACAAAGATAACAGTTGTGTTAGAGTGTATCGTCTAAATCCTCTCACAATTCTCACTGGACTGTGAATTAACACAGCGGCTTCTGCACACTTGAAAAACTAATCTTCAGCACCTTTCAACACTCATATTATGTTTAGCAGTCCAAATTATCCTCACGACCTACTATGGCAATATTACAACATACTCAATTACATTTGGGGGGGGGGGTGTACAAAAAGCACTAAATTAAACATCAGTTTGTATTTTAATATTACCTGAACATTTCTTCCTCACAACTTGCGTACGTTGTCCATATACTTTAACGCTTGTAAAGGATGATTAATAATCCACTGCGTACAGAAGTTAATCCAAGAAGTACTTACAAATTCGGTTACTATACGGAAGAAAGTGCATTCTATCCAATGATTATTATAATAAAACCAACTACATGCACTAAATTCTCAAATTTATTTTTGCAATAAAACTCTACATGTTTCGGACAGTCCCTCTGTCCATCATCAGGAGTTTTTCACTGCACACACAGCAATGGCACATGTTATACAGGTTTGCCGACAACTTCTGATCCTGCTCGCAAGCTGTCAGCAAACCTGTATGACATATACCATTGCTGTGTGTACAGTGAAAAACTCCTGATAATGGACAGAGGAACTGTCTGAAACATGTAGAGTTTTATTCCAAAAATAAATTTGAGAAATTAGTGCATCTAGTTGGTTTTATTATAAGAATTTATCACAATGCACAGTCACCTGAATGTCAGATTCTATCCAATGACTACAGTAGGACTCTCCAAGTGGAACTGTACCTCCCTCCTTTTTCCTAAGCATGCCATGAAGCCATGTACAGGGACAACATATTGTACAGAAGAAAATATAAAACACCTTCATAACCACCTCCAGCAGATTAAGCAACCAGACTGTGTACAGTTAAAGCTAAAATCTTGCATTCGGGAGGTTCACCAATTCAAAAATCAGATATGTTATCGATTAGTGATATTTTCGTGGTATTCTTCATTGTCTCTATGATAATGCTGTGACAGTGCCTTCAAATAGGCCACAAATGATCTCGTTCATAATCATCTCAATATCGCATTATCACTTACAGGCGCTGATGCTGAGAATGCCTGCTGAGTAATTGTCATCTTAACCATTAATTATCACACCCACATTGGGCCTACCTGACAATTTCATTTTTGAAATTCATAATAAGCACGATCTGTGCAATTCTAATTATAAAATAAACACCTGTCACATTCAGTCTTGCACGAATCACAACCATTAATGTTTTGTCAACAGCAAAAGAAATGTGTCTCAAGTTCACAACCAGCCCAAAAACATAATATGTTCAATCTTATGAAAGTGAAATTGGATTGCTTGACCCTTAGAGATGAAGGCACTCTCTTCCTTCAAGATGTCAGAAACCAAACCACTCACACAATGACAGGGTGTCACATGCCAGAAGATCTAAATCCTCACTCTGCAGTGATAACCTCAAATCTCGAGCATAATTTAAAACTGGCATTTAAAATCCAGAGCCAATTGTATGTCCATACCATTACCAAGTTTATACACATTGAGATCGTGATGATAAGCAGATAATTGTATACATTTCATTGTGAAAAAAGATAAAATATAATTAAATACATTCTTATTAGTTTTTAATGGAAAATAATTCTGCATAAAGTGACACAAACTTGCATTCCATCCTGTGGGATTTGTGGTAGCCAGTGTACATGTAATAAAGGAAAATGTTTGCAAGAATTGCCATAATTACAGAACCAACATGTTATCTTTTATCACACAATAAATTACCACAGTATAAGGAAGGAAAATGTAAAGATGATAGTTACAAAGAAGGTGTATGACCAAACTGTCCAGCATCCATTATCCACAGACCATATAACATTTGAGATGCTCTTGCAGGAACTATCTGCCTTCAACTGGAAGAAAACCATGCCACAACTATATGTTCTACATAGTTCAGTTTAAAGTCAGAAGTGAAATCCATGCTAGTGGGTCTATTTATATCCAAACCTTTGGCTACTGTAACTCCGTGTATTTATATTCTCCCAGGGCTCCTTTGCCAAGACAAGCCTCTAAACATGGCCAAATTGATAGTGTCTGTTCAATGCATGCTGGGAGAGCAGAACAAAAACTACCCATTACATGACTGCAAACTTTATGATCTGCAAGTTGGCAATAAATATAATATAAGAATGATATTACATGTAAGCCAGTTAATAAATACCAAGCTATGAAACAGAATTAGTTCAGTATTGCATACTTTTAAAATCCGGCTCCTTCATATTCTTAAGAAAACAATGTGCATTTATTTATTTTTTTAATTTATTTTGTACAATGACCAACAAATGCATGATCAATCGACAAATTATCACACTCCTCCTACATGTTTTGACACTACAGTGTCATCCTCAGGGAGCTCGTAGTAGTATCTTGCCAAGTTACATGAGTATGTTAAATGCAGTTGTTGGTAATACAATTTAAAATTATTGCACATAAGTTTTATTCTGTTAAAATCTCAGTGTTTAAAATCTTTGAAATATTAAAATTGTCCTATTTATAATAAAATTTTAAATTGTATTACCTACAACTGCATTTGACATACTTGTGAAATTTGGCAAGGTATTACTACGAGCTACCTGAGGATGACACAGTAGTGTTGAAACATGTAGGAGGAGTGTGATAATCTGTCAATTAATTGTGCATTTGTTGGTCACTGTACGAAATAATAAAAGACGTATGGTACAGGTCTTAAAATAACTATGCATTTTTATTATTAGCAATTTAAATAGTGACTAGTAAAATACACATCACTTATTCTACAAATAAAACTATGCCCTTAATGGCTTAATTAAATAATCAATAAAGAATAACTATGCTCATAAATTTACTCTGAGACTGAAACATCATGTACTTGACCAAATGTATGGCAGATTAATCACAGTTTACACCCAATCTAAATCTGCAAACATGACACAGTTTGTAAATAGGTAAATATGCACTGCAACCAACAATTTATAAAAACAATGATGCTCAGTTTATGATTTGAGGGTTACAACCCTATAAGACATGGTTCTAACTCCAACACTAAATATTACAGCTTTTATGTGTAAAGAAACTGAATATACAGCAGTTGTATAATTGGCTGGAATTTATGTATGTAATAACTGAAGGTACACAACTGACTGACTGTGAATATTACTCTGACGGACAGCCTTGACATGCACATATTTTTATCTATAAGAGACTCCCACCCAGTTTTCAAAGGGCCTCTTGCACAAATAAATCATGTGTTAATCAAAACTCTACTGTTTAACTTGTTACGCACGTATCACTACTTAAAGCTTCTTGCTTTGCTATTTTGTATAATTCAATGCAGTTTGCAAAATAATCTGCCACAGTTCTATAAGGTTCTGATTATGGTGTATGATAGCTGAACTCATTAACTTTATGATCTTTTGCCATTGGCTAACATACTGAAAGACCGGGATAGAGTAGTCCGTATAGCAAATTGCTAAGGGCTGGATGGTCCGGGGATCGAATTCCAACGGGGGTGAGATTTTCTGCACATGTCCAGACCGAATCTGGAGACCACCCAGTCTCCTATACAATAGGTACTGAGTCTTTCCCATGGGTAAAGCGGTCCGGGTGTGGCGTTTACCACCCACCCCCATCCAGTGCTGAGGTTAATGAGAGTATACCTATACATCTACTCCCCCTTTGGACCTTCATGGCCTGTTCTAGGGTGAACTTTACCTTTTACCTTTACCTAACATACTGAAATGCATTGCACTACATTTTGAGGACAGGATAGGTCTGCACCTTCAAGGTGGCTCCTTCTAAAACAAAATATACTAAATAATAATAATTTACAACCTTATTAAGCCCAGAATATTCAATTGTTTCACTCCAGTCTCTGTCTCATCAGAATGTCTATAATTATTATGTAGTAACATTAGTTTCAGGCCCATCCCAGTGACCGCTCGGTCTAAGGTGTTGGTCTGTGACCACTCACTTGTTAGGATTGCGGGTTTGAATCCCACCAGGGACATGTACGTCCGTCTCTTGTGAGTGTTGTGTGTTGTCAGTTAGAGGACTCTGTGATGGGCTGATCACTTGCCCAGAGGTGACCTACTGAGTGTGCTGTGTCCCAGTGTGATTGTGAAGCCTCAATAATGAGGTGACCCTGGCCCACAAGGGGCTCTAGTGTCATGTTATTTAATACTAATTATCTGCAACAAAAATACATTCTAGTCCATTATGGTATCATGACACTGCTACAAAACTGTTGGTGTATTTCATACTTATATACCCCTCAAAAATGAAGACGTCAGGTCCCAGCATAGAAACTACCAAAACGTTTCAAGGATCTGCGTACCTGGAAGCTGTCAAGACTCAGAGGAAGTCAGAGCACCACAAAGAGAAAAAAAATAGAGACCACTTAACATTTCCATGCTTAATACACCATCATAAAATGATATGTGCTTATCTGTGTGCCACACAGTAAACCTCTATTGTGTTCAGCACTGTAAAATGTAGTGTTAAGAAACGAAATTCACTGAATTCCTCTTACTGTGTCAGGGTTAAACCAGTTACAGTGGCACAGAAAATAAATAACTTAATCACCTTCCAAAATAAATAAACTTACACACACACACACACAAACAATCACTTTGATATGTATTTCAGAGTAGTCTCTTAAACCTCAACAAATGCAAGTTCATTCTTTCAAGAACACACAAATATTTTAAACATCACAGTAAAAAAACCCACAAAAATACATTACTTTAACATAAGCCTATCAGTGTTGTTCCTTGTTTTACACTGATTTTAAAGAAACGTGTCTAGAATAATAAATATTAACATTATTCTATATTCATAGGCGGACAAGGAAAAGAAGAAGAAGAAGAAGACCAAAGAAGATGCACCAGCTGGAGATGCTGCACCTGCCCCTGCTGAGACACCTGAACCTGCCGCAGGAGCTGAGCCTAACAGGCAGAGTTCTCGAGGCTCCAAGAAGGTCAGGCGCACTGGAAGCAATGTGTTCTCTATGTTCTCCCAGAGGCAGGTTGCTGAGTTCAAGGAGGCAAGTTATTTTCCAGTCTTAAAAATTTTCAGATGTTTTACATTTGAATTATAAAGTCCCATGGGAGAAGACAGCTTGAAAGAATCAGATATCTATGGAAAAAAAAAATAAAAACTTCAAACAATGTTGAAGAAAGAGTGCATTCAGATCTGCTTGTAAAAGCAAGAAAATATAATATGGAAGCATTTTAAAACTTGTAAAGAAGTCTTCAAATACGGACCCAATGTGATTAAGTTACAACTGTGCATAGTGAGTATCATTATTTTTGGAAATACATTTAGTGTCAGAAATTAATACTA
>Ga0123355_10019916_pt1 | contig 10691 bp, 5 predicted proteins | sample TergutEmb28metaG_3_FD_89872 | JGI IMG/M metagenome (GOLD analysis project Ga0123355, IMG submission 89872) | Embiratermes neotenicus P1 segment gut microbial communities from Petit-Saut dam, French Guiana - Emb289 P1 | ecosystem: Host-associated > Arthropoda: Insects > Digestive system > Gut ...
AACAAGCCCTCACGCATTTCGGCGCCGAAAAACTCAAGATGAGTCATTGGTGCTGGTTCATCAATCGGCGTCAATACCCCTTGTGCAACCAGTCGCTCCTGATAAGCTAACGCCATCCCAACATAATCAGCCGCTTCATCGCTTAAAATTCGATGACGCATGACGATATCAAAACGATTACGGTCTGGTTGCAACAATTGAATCACCGGACCACGAGCCGCATCCCGGGTTGTTGGTTGGGTATAAAACTGGCGATAATGAAACACCGTCGTAATCCAATTAAACTCGGTCGTCAACCCGGCCGTATGGGCGATAATCTCACCGTACATATCACCATCTTCAACAATCGTCAATAAGGCATTTTGTCCGACCCCGTGTACCATTCCATAAACCGGCATACTAATCATAAACGGTTCATTTAACCACGTGCTAAGCCCAGTAGTAATCCCATAGTCAAAACCATAAATCATCGCTCGCCACGGCGTATCCATCGTGACCGCTTGCTGTTCAAAACGAATGAGTGCACCGGCTCCATCGGGAATCAACAGATAACCCGGTACATGATCTTCCTTCGCCGCACCCAAAAACGGATACAACTGCAACGTTAAGAGCTGCACATCCGCTGGCTCATAAATACTTTCATCTGGAACGACGACAACGATATCATTATTTTCAATTGTCACGACCAGTTGCAACTCGATGCCCGAGCTACCGAACACGATGTTCGCTTGAAACCCAGATTCGATTAGCTGAAACTGGACATCCGAATCATTGAGGGTCAAACTTTCACGGGTCACATTCCCACTACCGATGATAAAATCAATCGCAATCGCAGAATTAACAAAATTACGCCACGTGTTATTGAGCTGATGATTTTCCATTTCATCTTGGGTTGATGACCAAACATAACCTGTTGCCAGATTGCGGACCTTAATCGCCAGTGACTGCTGATTAACAAATAGTTCTAAGTAGTCATTCCGTGCTGCCAAAGTGAAGCCCGCAGTACTAGCGTTATAATTGACCAACTCCACATCCACCGGGTCCATCTGGGTAAACCGGTTCGAACGAAACCTAATATCATCCGATTCAGCCTGCGCCAAAACGGTCGGCACAAAAAGCATTAAGGTAGTTAATAGAATAAGGGTAGTTTTAACAATTTTTTTAAACACGCATCAGCACCTCCCAGATGATGGCATAGATGAAGTCGATTACTTGGTCGACGATTAAAATGTAGAGAATAAAACCGATTATGACGCTAATCAGACCACCGCTGACGGTGAGGATTAGATTTTTAATCGTCTGCGAAACCGAAAAGTCATGAATTTCTTTGACCATCAGGAAGATGAGCAGCGCTGACCAACCGATGGCGATTTGCATCAAGAACGTATAGACGAAACCTTCGTTGAGAGTCAGAACTCGTGATAAGAGGGTCACAGGAATCGCTAAGAGGATAAACGGCGTCATTGAGAAGGCCGTTGCGACGTAAAGATCACGGAAACTCCCTTCGCCATCGGTAATCGTACTAATGAGGTAGTTAATCACGAGGAATAATCCGAACCCGCCGATGAAAATCGTTGTAATCAGCAGCAAGCCCATCTCTTCGATAAGGTTCGTCGCAAAGATGAAACCGGCAAAGTGAATCACGATAAAGACCATGGCAAACATCACGACATACAAACCAGTCGCAAACTTCAACGAGCCCAACTTCAAATACTTAATTTCGTAAAACACGTCAAACGGTTGCTTGAAAATGCGCCGCATCATCCCGAACTCCCGTAAAAATGGCGAATCAATTTTTTGATGAATGGCGGTTTTGACCGCTGATATCCGACCGGTGCGTTTATCGATTTGTTTTAGTAACGCATTAATTACCACGAAAACAATAAACAGAACCAGAACCCGACCAAGATTATTCAACATCCACTCATGGCGAATTTCCCAAAATGCTTCCGAATAACCGCCGACATTGAGGGCGATATAGAAACGATCAAGTGCTTCTTGATAATTACCCTGGATAAATTGTGACTGCCCGATGGCCGTATGCGCAAGCGCAAACGAAGAATTCATCCGCAGAACTGCTTCCCAGTAATGCTCACTTTGGGTATAAAGTCCATCCTCAAAATAAGCTAACGCATGGTGGACGGTATTGGCGAATTCGGTTGGCATGAAAACATGAATCAAGCCACTTTCAGAGTCGGCGACATAAAGATTACCATCTGGACCGACTTCAATACTTGATGGTTGATGAATCACACCAAACCGGTGTTGATGTGGGTCTTGACCACCGAAAACAAATAAGATATTTGCGGAACTGTCATACTCCCAAATAAAACCGTCACTCGTAATCATGTAAAAATTCCCCTGATTACCAAGCGCAATATCAATTGGCATTAGCGGGAAAACCCAGCCAGGGTCAAACATATTATTCCCGGCAATATTTAACTTTCGTAATCGTTCCGTCTGTGCGTGTGTCGTCACAGTAAAGACAACCCCATTATCGGCAATTGCTAAATTCGACGGGGCACTTGGTAACACACGGAAATTGCCAACGTTAAAAAACCGTTGTAACGCTTGGAAGAACGACAGTTGCGCTTGATTAGCCCCGAAATAACCGAGAAATTCACCATCCGCATTGAGCTGAATAATCCCGTTACTCGCCGCTTCACCAACAATATAAATGTTCCCACGCACATCAACCGCAATTTTTCGTGGCCTAAATGGTTGTGTTCGGCCAAATAATGGCGAATCAGGACGACCAAATTGATTTATCAACTGCCCATTCATGGAAAATACAAACACATGGTCCGTATCCGCCACAAAAATGTAATCAGTCACAAACACGCCAGTTGGATTATTTAAAACCCCTGTGCCGACCGTTCGGACAAAATTACGGTCTTGGTCAAAAATTGCAATATGACCAAGATGAGAATCCGCAACAAATAGATGACCGTCTGCGTCGATAAATAGGTCTTCTGGTCGTGACAGATGGTCATCAGCAATAATTGCCATCGCCTGATAGGCCGTCTGCGTTGGCGCAAAATTCCCATCAACTGCGATCGCCCAGGTTTCAGCCGGTTCCATCGCCAAAACAGGAATTGGTGAGAAAGTGGTCGCAAAAATGGTTAAAATTACTAGAACAGTAATCAGCTTTTTCAACTTACTCGCCTCCTTACTTAATCCCTGAGTGGGCCATGGTGTCCATAACTTTGCTTTGCATAAAGATGAAGATGACAAGGTTCGGGATAAACATAACGAGCGCAGCGGCGGCTGAGATTCCAGCAGCAGCAACCGTATTCGACGAACCAGTTAATGTTTCAATATAAAACGCAAGGGTCCGTAGCGATTCATCGTTGATGAAAATTTCCGATGTTTCAACGTTGTTCCAAACTGCTTGGAATGCGAGAATTCCCATTGTCGCAATCGCTGGTTTGATTAATGGCATGACGATGTTCCAGTAAATCCGGAAATCACCAGCCCCGTCAATCCGTGCCGCTTCGATTAATTCATTTGGCAACTGGTCGATAAATTGTTTTACTAAAAACAATCCAACTGGCATGGCTAACAATGGTAAAACATGGGCAAACATGGTGTCGATAATACCAAGATTCGCAATAATCAGATACCGCGGAATGACCACGGCCACAGGCACAAACATTAGGGCAACCGTATTAACCTCGAACATCAGCTTCTTTGCTTTAAAGGTTTTCTTACTCAAAGCATACGCCGCCATCGTACTGATGACAATCGTTAAAACAACGACAATGAGCGACACGAGCAAACTGTTAAACAAATACCGTGACATCGGAATTCCACCGGCTGCCCGACCACCAAACAGCGCCCGGAAATTATCAAGCGTTGGTCTGATTACGAAGAAGCGAGGCGGGAAAGCAAATAATTCGTTCATCGGTTTTAACGCATGGTTAAAAATAAAGACCAGTGGCATAATCATGAACGCGGCAATCGGGAGCAAAATCGCATAAAACTTAAAGTGACTGCGATGATGCTTCGTCGGATTCATCTTCATCCCTTGATAAGAATTTCGACGCAGCTTTTTTCGATTTTTTCGGAGCTGCTGTTCCATTTTTGATTCTTTTACTTTTGGCATCACTCGTCACCTCCTAGTCTCGATCCATAAACAGCTTGTTAACAACTTTCGAGAAGCCGTAAACAACAATTAACAAAATAACCGATACGGCGGCCGCATAACCCATCTCAAAACGGATTAAACCAAAATCTTCAATATGATTGACCATTAATTGCCCAGCATACTGCGGCGTGGGATTAGCCCCAGAGAGCTCAACGCCGATGGCCCCTGCTTGAAAGGTTGCCACAATTGCCATTACTGCCCCGAAGAGCATTTGCGGTCGCATACTTGGAATCGTGACATAGATAATCTCTTGAAATCGGTTTTTAAGTCCGTCAATGTAAGCCGCTTCGTACATTTCCGGGTTGATATTAAGGATCCCGGAGAGCATGGCGAGGAAACCAACCCCCATACTACCCCACAGGGTTACTAGAATCATAATTAACATTAAATACTCTGGCGACTGCAAAAACTGGATTGGTTCGGTAATCATCCCGATGCGAAGCAGGATACTATTCAAATAACCCGCTTCATCACCCGAGAAAATGACCCGCCATAAAACGTTCATCGCCACCCCAGCGGTCATTGATGGTGAATATAATGCCAGCGCCAAAATTGTCCGCGTTTTATGCGGAACTTGTGCTAACATCCATGCCATTAAGAAGGCTAAAATATAGCCCCCTGGTCCAACGACAAGAGCGAAGAAGAGGGTATTCGGCAAAACGTAACGCATAAAAGTCGCATCTTGCGTTAATAAGTTAACATAATTAGCAAATCCGATAAACGATGGCCATTGAATCGCATTAAAATTAGTCATTGACAAACCAATTGCGACGACCACTGGTACGATAATGAAAATCGTAAACATCAAATAGTACGGTCCGAGGAAAGCCCACAGACTGCGGTTTGATTCGCGGCGTGGTTTGCGTTTAGTTTTAGTAATTTCTGTTTTATTAACAGCATTAGCGTCCATTGCGCATCCACTCCTTTACTAGCTCGATTGTTGGTAAAACGTATGGTCTTAGTGCATTACCATGGCTATCAACATACCCAAACTCTTCCATCCGGCGTCTGATTTCACGATTAATCCTAATCACAGACGCATCAGTTGCCGACCGGAGATTATCACCGTCAAAGACGACGCGGTTCCAAATATTACTAATTTCCCGTTCAATAATGTATGACGCTGGTGTCAATGGTACTTCACGTAAATACCCCCACTGTGCTAAAATGACATCGCGGTGCTCAATCGGAATTTGTAGCTGAGCAAATGCATTCAAATTAGCTGTATTCCAAATGAATTCCGGTCCAAATAACGTCATCAAATTATTCGCATAAGCAACTTGTGTTTCAGTTGACAACCACCACTGTAAGAACTGCCATGCGGCATATTGTTGTTGGCTATCTTCTAAAATCATGATGGATTGACCCGATCCTGTAGCCCATCTGGCAATATTCCCGCTTCCATCATCAATTCCCGGGTGCAAAGCGATATTCCACGCACCGGCAATTTCTGGGGCAGCAACAGTTAATCGTAAATAAGTTTCAAAATTGGAAACCCCGATTGGGATTGTACCGTAGCGGAAAGCGATGTAAAAATTGGCAACCTGTAGTGGTAAGCTGTAAATCATATACAGATCGGTCATAAAACGTAAAGCTTGCAACGATTCTTCCGTGTTAATCGCGGTTGCTAACGCATCTGGTGCATGAACGTCACCGCCGAACTGATAGAAAAATGGAGCAGTATACATGAACGGCTTATTCGCCGCTGGTCCTGATAATGGGACGAAGAAATTCAAACCTTGACGCTGTAATTCTGGTAAAATTGACACAACTTCTGGCCAAGTATTTGGCACAGGAATATTAAACTGGCTCATCATATCATCACGGTAAAACAACACGTAGAAATCTTGTGTTTCCGGGAAGCCATACAAACTGCCATCAATCATCAAAGGTAAAAACGCACCTGGCGAAAAATTTTGCATCATCGCTTCAAAGCCATCAAATTGGGTTAAATCTGCTGCTGCACCACGAAGGGCCATCTGATAAGGTAAGAACGTAGCAACGCCCATCGCGATATCTGGTTGCTCGCCTGCCGCATTTGCTAAAATCAATTTTTGCTCATTTGGCATTACTGAAAAGCGCACGTTAATTCCCGTTTGCGGCGTAAACGTACTATCAGCAAAGTTTTGTAACAACTCAACATGGAACTGTGACCGCATAATCCAGATATCCAGTGTTTCACCGTCTTGTGGACTGTTATCGGTTAAATTAAAACTCGCCCAAAATTGCGATAAACCACTGTTTGCTCGACGGGCAAAGTTTGCCGTTGCATTCGGTAATATATCAGTCGCACCATGCACATAAATCGCACCTAGGGTCAGCATCTGATCTTGTAAGTCTTGCTCTAATTCACCAATCATCATCGCCGCCGAAGTGGCTCCATCAGAAAATTCTGACATCCGCCCCGGTAACTCATTCGGATTTTGTGCTAACCGAGTTAAAATATTGATGACCAGTTGCAACTCGAGTTCCGCATTCGATTCCCGACTATTTGGATAAATCGCCGCTAACATCGTGCGACTATCTTCAACCCGGGCAATCCATGATGCGAAATATTCATCAATTCCCGGAATAAACTCATTAATTACCCAGTCACGATTCGGGTCATTTTGACCACCAGTTAATTGGCGAATATCAAGTGATAAACTGCGAATTTCTTCGCGAACAGATTCCAAAGTAGCGATGACTGGCATCACTGGTGAGCTATCCGCAATCACCGTGATTTCGTTGACACCAGCTTCTAAGAAAATTTCAAACGGCAACCCGTCAGCACCACTTAAAGTATGATGACTAAAACGTCGTGAATAAGGAAAAGCATACGCACGTAACTCTTCAAACGGTAATTCACCATTTACTAAAACAGTCCTAAAAACCGAAGCACCCATGATATCGTGATACGCATGGAACGTCAACTGATATGTACCCGCTGTTGGTACAGTAATTTGCCACGTAACTGCTTGTCCATTCCGTGCCCACGACATATCACCAAAGGCATTCAAATAAAAGTGACGACTGTTATAAGGATACGCATCTGGTGACAAATAGGCAAGCGAACGAATAAACGAACTACTTTTTCTGAGCGGATGTTGACCCTCGACAATAATTAAACCAGCATTTGCAACAGATGATCCATGCGCCGCACGGTACTCCGCATAACTTGGAATCTCATTCACACCGGTCACAAAAACGGTTCCTAAATAAATTTCTGACAGACGGTTCGTGATGATGATTTCATTTGTACCAGCCTCTAAATAAAACTTGAGCGGCACTGAATGCCAGTTAATCGCACACTGCGCAAAAGCATTAAACCACTGATTCAACTGTAATTGCGGCGGAATCAGCTGATGACCATGACGATTCACCCCGAAATCATGCGTCTCATCACGCCACCAAATCGGCGCTGGCACCCGCAGGTGCGAAGCATTTTGATACTCATTATTAACCATAATTGAAACCACTGGATCGACCAACTCTAAGCCGATCGTCCGGTAATTAAAGGCGATGTGATAATATCCAGCCGTCGGCACCCGGGCGACTAGCACAGCTTGACCCTCGTCCGTCAGATGAACCACCGGCACGTTGTAACCAAAATTTCCATTTGCACCAACCAAACCGAGCTCTTCAGTGTTGCTAAATTCTGACGGGGCTACCTCGGCAATAATCTGGGCGCGTGGCGTCAATTCCGGTTGCATCAACGCCCAATCCGGCCGTTGTGACACAACCCCCATTTCCACCCGCGCCCCCGCACTTTCAAAGCTAAAAAAAGAAAAGACCCCTATCAACAGGACAACAACCAGCCCGCCTACCATCAGCACCTTCTGTTTAGTTCCCATTGTCATCTTCTCCCTTTGTATCATGTTTTGTTATTTTAGTAAACTAATCTAATACTAAAACGAAAATCATCTTACAGGAGGGTCGTCGTTTTAGTATTAAATTAGTTTAAGGGGCCACTACGCATGGCAGCCAGCCCCTTAAAACTAGGTTTTAATTATTATTAATCAAGTAAGTTACTACGAACATCTTCGAAACGTGCTTGCATTGCTTGATTTACACGAGTTAAGTAATCAGCGAAGTTTACGCGACCTTGTGGTGAACGATAGAAGAAATACCAAGTATTTGCATTTTCGTTATCACCAATTGCTACACCAGTATCCGTATAGAAACGAGTGTCACGCCATCCTGGAGTAACTTTGTTCGGGTCGATCAACGCATTAGCCATATTTTCATAAGCGACTGCGATTCCGTCAACACCTAACATTCCCCAGAACTGGTCTAACATTGCTTGGTTTCCAGAAATTGGGATTGCGTTAATGATTGTTCCCATTTCCGCCGCAATTTCCATACGACGAGTGAAACCTGCCGTTCCTGAACCCATCCAGTTAGCTAATAAGAATGCTGCTTCTGCATGCGCAGTTGTTGATGCAACATTTAAAACGTCAAGCGTAACCATTGGCCGTCCACCAGGTACACCGATGAATTCCCAGTTAAAATCAGCTTGATCATTGATGCCACCAACTGCCCAAGTTCCATCCCACATTAGACCTAAGTTACCATCAAAGAAGACAGCTCCACACCATCCGTGACCAAATAATTCTGGACGCTCATCGTATGGGAATCCTTCACACACGAATCCGTTCGTGTTTAACTCAAGTGCTAAGTTTAACGCTGTTACCATTTCTGGCGCATCAACGTGGAACGTCGAATCACCATCAAAAGTGAAGAATCCTAGATTGTTGTTTAATGCACCTGGACCCCAAGCAGTAAAATAATTTACGTGGTTAGTTCCGATACGACCAGCTGGTACATCAGTCGTTGCACGGATTGCCGCTTCTAATTCATCAACCGAGAAACCATGTGTTGGTGCATCTAAGTTTAAGCTGTCAAATAAATCCGTGTTTACGAAATATCCAAACATATGTTGTGCGAATGGTACCATATATACAACACCATTAACCGCCATTGCATCACGCATACCTGCTGGTAATGCACTGAAATCTGCATCAGCATTAGCAATCGCAGTTAAGTCATACGCCCAACCACCTGCCATTGAGAAGCCAATGTCATTAACCATGAATACATCTGGTAAATTACCAATACTTGCAGCAATCGCTAAACGCTCTTCCCATGGACCGTCGCCAGCAGAAACATCTTCATGAATCTCAACGATAATTCCTGGGTGTGCATCCATAAACGCCTGAATCATACGACGCTCAATGTTGTTTTCTTCTGCAGTACCTAAGTTCCAGTTAGCATAAGTAAGTACAATTTCTTGACCTGGCTCCACTGGCTCATCCGTTGGCAGTTCAGGTGTAACTGTATCTACTACATCCGGTTCTGGTGTTGGATCTGGCTCGTCATTTCCACACGCAGCTAATACTAACACTACCGCAGCGAACGCTGCTAATAGCATCCATAATTTGTTCTTTTTCATATTTATTTCCTCCTGTTAGGTATAGATACCTAAATATTATTTACCAAAACGTCTGATTTTTAGCTAATCGAAACGTTTCTATTGGTTAGTATAGCACTTTTTACACAAAAATGCAAGTGTTTTCTTAATGTAAATAACTTTCTTTTGTGACTACAGGAACATATCGGTTCTGGTAGTATTAAATGTAAATTTCAACCGTACAATTATCGACTAAAACATCAAGATTTAACTTAAACCCACCAGCACGATATTTATTTGCAACCGTTTCAACTGGAATTTCAGCGCCGTTTACCAAAATCTGCTTTTTGTCACTACCAGTGCGATACTTAAACGTGATCGCCTTCCCATCGATGGCAAAGTTGAATTCGAGCCCATCCATTTTAGCTGGTAAAATCGGATCAATTACTAGACTATCACCTGCTTGGCGAATACCTAACACGTTAGAAATCACTTGATTCAAGTAAATCCCTGGCCCACTTGAATAGACGCGCCAGCCACCTTTCACGGTCACATCGCCAGTGCGAAGTTTCCCGAAGTTGGCTTCCGCTTCGTAACGGTCGTTAAACTTACCATCTGATGATGAGAAGTACGCGTTACTCTGACGAATTTCCGCATTCGGCACCGCGTCACTAATATTAACCGGGTTAATCACGAATAAGCCATTCCACGCTTCATCAGCTTCACCTAATTTCGCCATCGCTTCAATAAAACGAATATGCGCGTGAACATACTGCAAGCCAACTTCCCGTCCGAAATTCGACGCTTGCTCCGCGCGCTTAAACTTCGACGAAACGCCGCCGACATAAGTCGCAGGCTTATTCATCAACCGGACGCCATCTGGACACTGTAAATTTTCACGGATGACCTTTAAATGGCTCGCCGCTTCTGCTGGCGTAAATAATTCAGCAATCATGCTTTGTTGCATCGGGAGCAACCGGTAATCAATCCCCAGTTTATCATCCGTCGGGTGAATCATAAACGTTGGATTCGCCGGGTCTTCTAAGTACAAGAATCCAGGAATCACATCACTCGTCATAATGTATTTACGATAATCAGCTTCAATTCCCGCTGCCAACGCAGCAAATTCGCTAGCGTCAGCCGGACGAACATCGA
>Ga0123355_10019917_pt1 | contig 10691 bp, 6 predicted proteins | sample TergutEmb28metaG_3_FD_89872 | JGI IMG/M metagenome (GOLD analysis project Ga0123355, IMG submission 89872) | Embiratermes neotenicus P1 segment gut microbial communities from Petit-Saut dam, French Guiana - Emb289 P1 | ecosystem: Host-associated > Arthropoda: Insects > Digestive system > Gut ...
GGATCGTACCGCTGCTTGGCTTTGACGAGCCGATCGGCATTGCCGCCGTAGCTTTTTGCGACGCGGTCCAGATCGTCGCCGGCGAGAAGGTTCGGATAACCGCCAGGCAGAGCCGTCGCCATGAACAACTCGCGCGTCGCCCGCGCCCATTGCCGGTGTCGTTGCTCGGCGAGTGGGTCTGAACCATTGGCAAACGTGGCAAGAATTTCAACGAGCACATGGTCGCGACGTAGGTGGAAGGCCGTCGCGTCGGCAGATACGTGCGAGGCAGCGCCCTTGAATTCGTGGGTAAAGACGGCGCAACCAGGCGAGACAGCGGTCTCTGCGGCTTGGATAAGGCCGTCGATACTGCGGTCGTCGAACGAGGGAAGCCAGCACGTCTCCATCAATTCGCGTTGGCCGTAAACCAGGTACGGATCGAATATCGCGAGCGCAGTCGCGTATGGCATCTCTGTCACAGTGTTCGCAAGCAGCGTCCCAAGTTTGAGAAACGGCGCAAGCTGCGCTTCACCTTCCTCTGGGGCCCCGGCCCATGTTGGCATCACAATGACCACCGGAGCGCCGTCGGGGCCGAAGACGAACCCGACCTGAAATGTCAGTTCTTCAGGCGTTGAAGACGCGACCTCGGCGCACCCTCGCAGGACCGTACGCGCTTCCGTAAACGGATAGATAAGCATGCCCGAGCGGACGCTGGGTACATGGTGTAGACGGTGGTGCATCATCGTGACTGCGCCAAAGTTTCCGCCGCCACCGCGCAGCGCCCAGAATAGCTCCGGTTCATTGTCGGGTTTGACCAGCACAATACGGCCGTCGGCGAGGACAACCTCGGCGGCAAGCAGGTTGTCGAGCGCGAGGCCGAAGCGGCCGATCAATGGTCCATAACCGCCACCCAACGTAAGTCCCGCCATTCCCACCGCACCGCACGTCCCCGTTACGGCTGCAAGCCCGAGTGGGTCTGTGGTCATGGCAACGTCTGACGCGCGGGCGCCGCCGCCAATTCTGGCGGTGCAATTCTCTTGATCTGCTTCGACACGGTTCATGCCAGAGAGGTCGATGACAAGCCCCTCGCACAGTGCCCGGCCAGCCCAGTCATGACCGCCACCACGGACCGAAAGCGGAAGATTACAGTCACGTGCGGATCGAATTGCCGACTGAACGTCCTCTGTCGTTCGACAGCGGGCGACCGCGCGTGGCATCGGGCCGGATGGTTTCGCCCAAATCGCGGTCGCGTCCGCATACTCGGGATCGCCCGGCGCCGACAAACGGCCGGCCAGTCGTGCGCCAAGCCGATCTAGTGTTTGTTGGACAAGATACGTCATAATCCTGCTTCTCCCGGTCTCAACGTCGCGGACGAGATCCGTTCCGCGTTCCGCTTGGCCCGTTGTCTAGGGAGAAGGTGACGGCGAGTCGCGAAGATTCCTGCTGTTTTCCCAGCGCCCAGCGGCGAGTTGTGTAGGGGAAACGCCGTGAACCCGCCGAATCCAGCGCGCCAGATGGCTCTGGTCGGCGAAGCCCGTTGAAGCCGCGATGTCGGCAAGGCTGGATCGTCCGTCGCGCAGGAGCTCGACCGCACGCTGCAGTCGCTGATGCACCACGTAACGATGCGGCGTCATGCCAACCGAACGCGCAAACACGCGTGTGAAGTGAAACTCACTGCGCCCCGCAATGGAGGCGAGTGCGGCGACCTCGATTGGTTCATCCAGGTTGGCCATGATGTAGTCCCTGAGCCGCCGGAGCACATCGTTTCCCAACGCGCCGCGGACCCGGCCATCGAAGTTTGAGGTATGCCGAACGAGCAAACCACCAAGGAAGGCACTTGCAATCTCGTTCCAGAAAAGCGGCCCGCTCGGATAGCCGTTTGCGCTCTCCGACGCCAGATCGTGGGCAAAATGGAGCAATGCCTGATCGTAGCCCGACAACCGGTCGATCAACTGCGCATCGAGCGCCGAGTCTTCTGCAGCCGCAAGCGCGAGCTTGCCGGCATCGATCGCGACGAGGATGCCCTCCACACTTCCACTGCTGTCGGCACAGTAGTCAGTTCCAGTCGGACAAATGGCCAGCGACCCAGTCCGTGGTTCGTGGGAAAGCCTCCGATCGCAGATTCGGCATTCAAAATGCGCTCGCTCTGAGACGTGGAAAAAGATGTGATGCCTTTGCGGCTTGGCGCTGAGATGCATGCCGCCCTGGAACCGCGCGTTGAGGACAAATATGCCGCTTTCACCGGGCGCCGATCCGGCGCCCAATGTCGCTGGCAGGCCGCCGTCCTCCTGCGCTATGCAAACTTCCGAGACTTCGTCGAACATCGCTCGACTCCGTGCCTGGCGCCAAAGTCAACCTAAATGGGGCGGCTCGCTTCACCTCGCAAGGATCTGCGTCCAACGCCCGCCGCTGCGGTCTGCCCAGAAGCAGGCACATCGGCCGATATTTCTCGGCAACTGAGATGGTTGAGATCGAAGCCCACGCCGCGGCGCTGCGCGCGGACAGGGAACGGGGCAGGGGGCTGATATTCTGTGCCTTTGGGGTGAGGGAGCCCACGATGGCGGTCGCGGAATGCTGATTGTTGCCGAATCCAAGGTGATCAGTCGCTTGGCTGATGCAAAAGTCTGCTGCGGATTAGACGGCGGGGGTCGCCGAAAGTCCGGTTTTTCGACGCGGGGCCCGGCCAGTCGGGTTTCCACCCGATTCAGCCGTTCGAGCCAAGGCCGTGCCTAGCGGCCGGCATCGACCCGCGACGGTCATTGATCGGCGCGTCATCCGGTATCGGAACTAGACCTTCAGCGTCGCTGACGGCGGTGCCTCGCTCCGCGGCGGCGGTTCATTCGACTATCGTCTTCCCTCTAAACCCGCTCTTCGATGTGTGTGGCCCTCATCAGTCGCAACGATTCGGGATCGTTCATCACCGAAAGCTGCGCATTCCTGAGAAAGTCTTCGTACTCTCGGGCCATCGCTGGCGAGACGACCTCAATCATCAGTCGGTTTTCGAGCCAGAATTCGGTGACGTGGAAGAATGGCTTCTGCCCCTGCATGCCGCGGCCGAAGGTCTTGGCACGCCAGCCTTCGCGCGCGCCGATGCGTTCGATCTCGTCCGGCTCCAGCGGCACCGAGAGTAGCACATGGAAGGGCCAGGTGTGGGGCGGTGCCTTGTTCTCGCCGAACACGACCTGATCGTCGCTCGCTGGAATGTCGAGCGTGGCGCGCTCCGGATAGACCTCGATCATGGTGCCGTGCGCATCGCCGCTCGTTGCCATGAATGCGCCCTCGAGGGGCCCGAATGGGTGACACTCACCCCCCATCAATTCGGCCAAGACCTCGGCGACGTGGCGCGGCTCGTGCGCCGGAATCGATACGTGGTGGATCATTGTACCTCTCCTACTTAGTCCGTCCGATCACAAGGAACGATTTTCTTTCGTCCGCGTGGTTCCCCGGCAAGCTTTACGTCTTAGACGGCGCGCCTCGCTCAACCGCGGTTCGGGTTGACGTCCAAAGTGATCGAGATCGCGATCGAAAGTCACAGCCACCCCAGCTGCCCAGACCCAGCAGAATTGTTCAGCGATCAGCCGAGCGGCTGTGATGTAGGTCACACTTCAAAAATCATTTATCTAAGTGACTGTCTCCGGTTGAGCATGGCGCGTGCGTACGGTGCGGCACCGGCGCGTGGTCTTCGCCGGCGCGTCCATCAGATCGACGAGGTCGCCCCAGTACGCCAGACGCCCGGGGCTGTGATGAATGCCCTGCCATCTCTTTGGGACGCAGAGGCGCCCCGAGCGATGCACCCGGTGCCTCCCGCTCCGGCAACGCAGGCCCATGTGTCGCCGCTGGCCAAATGTCCGCAGGACTGCGGCAGCCAGGCAAGATGTTCAATCGCAGTCGCCGGCGATCCTGGCCGTTGAGATCCGGGCGAACGATGCGGGACGAAGCTGCGGTGGGGTCGTCTTATCTGTCATCGGGCTTGCAATCGGCGGAACCACGCTCTTTGTCAGGCCGGCGAGATGTTCCGCCAGCTTCTCGGCCTGGCGGCGAATATCCGGAACCGCGGTCATTTCCCAGAAGGCTCCCTTGGTCACCGGTCCAATGGCAAATAAGCGGCGGGAGATCGCACCACTGCGGTCGAGCAATGCGCAACTGACGGTCACGTCCAGCCCAAGCCGCAACGGATCAGGACGCACGACGCCATTGGCCAGAAGATTGCGGACCAACGGTTCGCCGATACGGTCGTAATCTGCGCCGGGACCTGAACAGTTGACCACCCGGCTGACGGTGATGGTCTGGTCAATATCGGCGCCGCGTGGACGATAAAGCACGTCAACGCGCGAATCGTTAATGGTGTAGGCACGCACCCGGCCGGTGATGATACGAAGCTGCCCGGTGTTCCGCGCGGCATCGATCCGATCGGCCACCGGACCCGCCATGCGATGGCGGTGCACGTCCCACCACGGCCGGAGGTGCCGCAGGAAGCGCCGCCGATCCGAGAGCGACATGGTTTGCCAGACGTCCGCGGCGAATGGCCGCAACTCATCGATGATCGGCTGCCATCCGCACCCCTCAGCAGCGGCGCGCGCTGCCTCGTCGCGCAGGAAGCGGGCTAGGGCATTCACCGACGTCGGGAACGGCACGTGTTCGCTCGGCAATTGCCGCACAGTCTCGTGGCGGCGGGGCAGCAGGCCGCGGCGTGATAATGCATAGATCGGCCCCGCATGCTGCAGGTCAAGCAATGAGACCACGGCGTCGACCGCGGTCAGGCTGGTCCCGATCAGCAGAACTGGCGCATCCCGGGGAAGTCCAGAAAGCGCATCGGCCGCCCAGGGATCCGGCCGATAGAACGAACTGTCATAGAAACCCGGATTGGCAACCGACATCGGCTCCGGTGGAAAATTGCCCACGGCGAGAACCGCAAGATCGGCCTCGACCGTGCGGTTACGATCCAGATGCACGGTCAACGTACGGGTGCCCCGGTCCAGCGCTTGCACGTCGCCGCGCACCAGTTCCAGCCGCTCCCGGCCAGTTCGTTTGATCTCGTCGTTCAGCAAGCCTCGCACATAGGCACCGAAAAGTCGGCGTGGCACGAAGGCCTGTGCCGCCACTTCGATCCCGCCGCGATCCTGCTCCGGTAGATTTCGCAGCCACTCTAGGAAGTGATCCGGCCGATCATGGAACGCGCTCATGCGGCCAGCTGGTACATTCAGGAAATGGTTGGCGTTACCGCTAGCATACGCCAAGCCCCGGCCGAACTGGCTGTTGCGCTCGATCAGCACGACACGTGTGGTCGTTGCGGCGTATCGCAAAAGATGCAGCGCCAGCAGGGTGCCGCTGAACCCTGCCCCGATGACCGCGATGGTGGTCATGGGCGTCGCCACGTACAGATGCGCCAAAATGCCCAAGGCGCCCACCGGACGGGCCACACGCCGGATCGTGGTGCGCCACGCCCCATGCCGACCCATCGGCCTGCCGCGCACACAGATACACTCTTCAACCAGCGTTCTAGCAGCGTGAGTTTCTGCGATCGGGGGCCTCGATGGGTTCTTTTATCCCCAGCCTTCGATGTCAGAGCGGATGATGCCGCGCGGACTCCCGCGTCAGACGATCGTCGGGCCGTCCAAACTCTCCCTTAGTGTATTGGCCCGGCGTATCCCACGCAATCGGTCTTTCACTGCCTAATCACCGACGTCAACAAGTGGATGCTTTGTGACGGAGATGCGATGTCAGCTTTGGCCATCTACGGCAGTACCGCCTGGTCCGCACAACTGATGATAGCCCAAGGATATCGGCGTAATGGACGAGGTGGAGCGCGGCAAGAACCGCACGCAGTCATCCCTTCGTGCCAGGGTCGAGCATCCATTCCGCGTGATCAAGCGCGTCTGGGTTTGTCGAAGTCCTCAGGCAGGCGGGTTGTAGGCTTTGATAGGCGGCAGCGCGCCGCTGAACCGTTCGACCTCCACGCAGGTAAGCTGACCGGTGCATCCCTGGCTCAGCCGCGAGGTGCCGAGATCGCGTGTGAGCACGTTGGGGTTGCCGTGTACGCAAAGCGGGTTTTCTTCCTCCGGCGTCTCGGGATCGTACCAGGCGCCAGTGGACAGTTGTACAACCCCCGCCCGCAAATCGTCGCTGAGCACGGCGGCGGCGAGACAGGAGCCGCGATCGTTATAGAGGCGTACGACGTCGCCCGGCTGGATGCCGCGGGCCTCGGCATCGGCCGGATGTATCCGCATCGGCTCGCGGCCATTAATCTTGGATGAATTACTCAGCGTGCCAAAATCCAACTGGCTGTGCAGACGCGTGGCTGGCTGATTGGCAATCAATTGTAATGGGAATTTGCGGAATGCGGCCGAACCGTAACCATCTGATGGCGGCAACCAGGCCGGATGAGGGGGACAATCGTCATATCCGAAACTCGCAATGAGGCTCGAATAAAGCTCGATTTTGCCGCTCGGCGTTCGAAGCCTCGCCTTGTCCGGATCGGCACGAAACGCGCGCATTGGCCCGTTGTCGTGGTGCGAGAGCGGCAAGAGTAGTTCGCCACGCTGCCAGAACTCACGAAAATCCGGTGCATTGTACCCCTGCTCACGCAGCGCGGTGGCGGTTTGTTCATAAAGGACAGCCAGCCATTCGACAGAACTGCGGCCTTCGGTGAAGGCGTGGTCCGCGCCTAAACGCTCTGCCAGGCCGGCGAAGATGTCGTATTCGTCGCGTGCGTCGGCATAAGGTGGCACGAGGCGATGCATTGCGACGAGCAGCGGGTCGTATGCAGCGGCACCAAGGTCTTCGCGCTCCATGCTCATTGTGCAGGGGAGCACAATGTCGGCATGACACGCTGTGGCGGTCCAGGCAAAATCATGTACGACGACCGTCTCGGGGCGCGCGAAGGCCGTCCTCAGCCGGCCGATATCCTGATGATGATGGAACGGATTGCCGCCTGCCCAATACACCAGCCGGATGTCGGGATAGCTCAGTCGCTCACCATTGTACTCGAAAGCCTCACCAGGCTGCAGCAACATATCGGCGATCCGAGCCACTGGAATGAAGGTGCTGACCGGGTTCCGTCCCTGCGACAGAACAGGAATCGGCACCGCAAGCGCCGGCTTGCCGATATTCGCCATCGCTCCCATGCTGTATGAGTACCCGCCGCCGGGCAGACCGATCTGCCCGAGCATGGCGGCCAATGCGACGCCGGCCCACACTGGCTGTTCACCATGCTCCGCCCGCTGCAGCGAGTGGCTGATCGTGATCAGCGTTCGCTTGCCTGCCAGCGCGCGAGCCAGGGAGCGGATTGCATCGGACGCAATGCCCGTGATTGGCGCCGCCCACGCTGCATCCTTTGGCTGCCCGTCGTGAAGGCCGAGAAGATAGGCCTCAAAGGCCTCATACCCCTCACAGTAGCGTCGGAGGAAATTTGTATCATCCAGGTCGTCGGCGATCAGTGAATGCGCCAAGCCTAGCATCAGGGCGGTATCTGTTCCGGGAATGATCGAGTACCAGTCAGCCTCTGCTTCAGCCGGCATGTCGTCGCGGATCGGACTGATCGCAACGAAGCGTGTGCCGCGCGCACGCGCTGCGGCGAGGGCCTCGCGGACGATATGCCGGCTGGTACCACCGCCGCTGATCATAGAGTTCTTGGCCGCCATGCCGCCGAAGGCGAGCACGAGATCCGTGTGCCGGACGACATCCGACCAAAGTACATCGCGACGTCCGGCATCGTCGTATTTACCAAGGACGTGCGGCAGGATCACCGAGGCAGCCCCGGCACTATAGCTGTTTACCGAGCGAACATAGCCACCCAGCGTGTTCAAGAAGCGATGCAGCTGGCTCTGCGCATGATGGAATCTGCCGGCGCTGGACCAGCCATAGGAGCCGCCGAACACCGAGCCAGCGCCATGACGCGTGTAGACCCGTCGCAGCTCAGTGGCGAGCAATGCCGTTATGTGCGGCCAGCCCACGGGAACGAAATCATCACGGCCTCGATCGGCGCTTGGACCTGGTCCATGTTCAAGCCAGCCGCGCCGGACCATCGGCTGTGCGATGCGTGCCGGGTGACGGAGTGCCGAGGGGATGTTCTGCAACAGCGGGGAGGGATCGGGGTCATCGGGATGCGGCATCACAATCAAGTGGCCTGCCCGCTCGTGCGCCGAGAATGCTCCCCAATGCGTGCTATGTGGCCGCGATATCACGTGGGCATCAGTCATCGGTGCGTCCCGTCTGTTGTCGTCTTCCCGCAGCTGCAGCTTTTGCATGACGGTACTTGCAAAGACACAATTCGTGACTCCATACCATGGTGGTTGAAGATGGGAGCTGCGGTCCGCGGCGCAATGCGCGCCCAACGCGCGAAATTGTCGCCAGAAGTGCCACAATGCCCCCGGCTGGATTGCGGCAGCGACGGCGATCGGCAGGATCGTCGCACGCGCCTCGGCCCTGATGAGCAAGGATAGAGCCTCACGGTCCGAATGGAGCAGGAGGGGAACTGATTTTGTCCGGTCTGTCCGCTCACCAGGATGAGTTTGCCGATAAGAGCGGAATGATGGAATTCTTTGATTTCGAGCCGGGGCTAGGGAATGTTCACCACTCGACCTGTTAAGGTTCTCGTCGTCTGCAGTGCTGCCGCCATGGCGAACCTGGCAACTGGCGAGGCCTGATGGGCCGCACGCCAAAGCATGCGATGCAGGCATTGCGCCTGGATCGGCCGGAACAGCAGTGAGCCAAGGGGACGGAGAAGCCGAATCTCGAAGCGTAGGTCATCAAGCGGACGAATTTCCGAGACAAGACGACGGGCATTGCGCAACCTGGGCACGTGGTCCGCACCGGAGCTTTCCCGGCGCGGGTGCCTCAAGCGATGTCGAGAAACCCGGGTCGGGATGGCAGCGGCGCGTGGCGGCTAGCTAGTGGATGCTCCTCTCGTCCACCAGCTCGAACAGCTTGTGGTTATCGCGGTAATCAACATGAACTCCGATGATGACAGGTCCGGGCGTCGCCATCGCCTTCCGCAGCGTGGGGGCAATCTCGTCCGGCGTGCGGATCATCATGCCCGTTGCGCCAAACGCCTCGGCGTACTTCACCGGATCGACCGGTCCGAGACCGCACCCGGAGGCACGGCCATATTTCGCGATCTCTTGGACGGCGACCATGTCATATGTTCCGTCGATCCAGATCATGTGCACCAGGTTGCACTTGAGACGGACGGCGGTCTCGAGCTCCATGGCGGAGAACAGGAAGCCTCCATCACCTGAGATCGAGACAACCTTCTCGTGCGGACGGACGAGACATGCTGCAACAGCCCACGGCAACGCCACGCCAAGGGTCTGTTGGCCATTGGTGATCAGCACCTGCCGGGCACGGAAGCTGTAGAGATGGCGCGCGATCCAAAGGTGGAAGGATCCCATGTCCAGGCAAAGCGTGACATCGGGGTCCAAAACCTTCTGCAACTCGGCGACGAGGCGGAGCGGATGAATGGGGGTCCCATCCTTGCCGGCGGCCTCCACGGCAAGGCGCGTCCTTTCCGAGGCGATCGACTGAAGCACGTGATCCGACAATGCAGACATCGACGCCCGATTCACTACCGGTGCAAGAGCTGCAAGGGTTTGAGCAATATCGCCGGTCAGCTCTACATAGGGGCAGTATTCGACATCAAGGTCCGGTGCCTCCACGTCAATGTGGATGATCTTGCGGTCCTTGCCCGCGTTCCAGAGCGCGGGCCAGTATTCGATTGGATCGTAGCCGATCGTTATCACCAGGTCCGCCGCGGCGAGCAATTCGTCAGCCGGCTGATTGGCGATCTGGCCAACGCGGCCACCGAAACTCTCAAGCAGATGGGCACCCACCGCGCCCGCGCTCTGGAAGGTTCCGACGACGGGAAGTCTGGCGCGCTCCAAGAACGTTCGGACCGCGTCGGCGTTCGCCGGCTTGCTGGCAAGCAGGCCAAGCAGCACGACCGGATTCTCTGCGGCCGTAATCCGCCGCGCCGCCTCTGCAACGGCGCCGGGATCGGCCGGTCCTGGACCTGAGTAAGCCGGTGGCAACAGCAACTTGGCGCCGGCCGGGGCCTTCATGATGTCCATTGGCAGGTTCACGTAGGCAGCTCCCGGCCGCCCGCTCTCCGCAGCCCGGAACGCGTTGTTGAGAACCTCAGTAACCGCGTGCGGCGCGCCGACGGATGCGCTGAACTTCGTCACTGGCTTAAGAAGGGGGATGGCGTCGAGCGTCTGATGGATCTGCTTCAGCCCATCGGCCAGTGGAACGGCGCCACCGAGGGCCACGACCGGATCGCCCTCGGAGTTGGCGGTTGCGAGGCCGGTGGCCAGGTTGGACACCCCGGGCCCGGACGTGGCGATGGCGATCCCCGCCCGGCCGGTCAGGCGGCCGATGCCTCCGGCGATGAAGGCGGCGTTCTGCTCGTGCCGGCACACGACCGTCTTGATGCGCGAATCGACGAGGGCGTTGAAAATGGTATCGATCTTGGCGCCCGGGATACCGAAGACGTATTCCACGCCGCGCGCCTCCAATGTCTGCACGACGAGTTCGGCGCCGCTGCGCGCCGGTTTGCCGTTGGTTTGTGCCATTTCGTCCGCTCCTTAGTGGCTTGATTCGGCCTGGCTGAGGTCGCCCGACGTATCGCGGCTTAGGTCTGCCTTCAGGAAACCTTCATTCTCTGGCAGGGCCAGATGGAAGTCTTCGAGTTCCTGAACCTGCACGCGTGCACTCTTGAC
>Ga0123355_10019918_pt1 | contig 10691 bp, 8 predicted proteins | sample TergutEmb28metaG_3_FD_89872 | JGI IMG/M metagenome (GOLD analysis project Ga0123355, IMG submission 89872) | Embiratermes neotenicus P1 segment gut microbial communities from Petit-Saut dam, French Guiana - Emb289 P1 | ecosystem: Host-associated > Arthropoda: Insects > Digestive system > Gut ...
ACATCGAGAGATTTGCAACTAGAAGACGGGAAGGGGATAATAAGTTATGAAATGAATATACTTATTTGGGGGTAAGAATAACCAAAGATTGAAATCACGAGCCACAAATGAATGAGAGAATTAATAGAGGACGAGCAGCTATATCGAAACTAAACAGCATTTTGTGGGACCGTGATGTGACCCTCAAAACAAAGACTCACATTTATCATGCAATAGTTAAAAAGTACAATTACATATGCAGCAGAAACATGGCGTTTAAAAGCAAAAATGTTAGCAAAACTGAATTCCACAGAAATGGACTTTTGATGACGCTCGGCTCGAATTTCCAGGAAGGACAAAATTAGGAACATTATTATTAAACAAAAAATGAATGTAACAAGGTCTCTTTTAGACGATATTAAGACTCAACAGCTGAAACGGTATGGACATGTTCAGAGAATGGAAGAGGGGAGATTACCAAAAAAAGTTATGAAATGGAGCCCACCAGGAAGAAGAAAACAAGGCAGACCTAAAGGTACCTGGATGGAAGGGATTAGAGGACTGATGGAAGAAAAGGGATTAATAGAAGAAGACTGGAAGGACAGAGACAAATGGAAGAAAAAGATAAGATAATTGTCAAATGGGCGCAGGGAGATGTGGAAACATCAAACAACCTGCTAAATAAATAAATAAAATATACTGAGATGCACGGTCAGCAAAACGTCAAAATTTGTCAAGACTCATTTGTGCTATGTCTGTTGTTATCTAATGACAAGTTCTATATCCACTCTGATGGATCTCTGGAATACTAAATAAATAAATAAAAAATAAAAAAGGAAAATCAGAGACAATAAATATGGTGAATGTTTCACAGCTGTTACGCTACAGACATACTAATCAGCTTGATGGAAATTAAAAGTATCAAGTAGAACAAATTCTCTTATGATTCCTATAAATCCTCATTACTCGTGTATCAAAGTTGCACTGTACATCCCAACAGGGAGCGACTTCTTGGAATGACCATGTAGGCTATATTGTGTTGATTCTGCCTCTGCATCAAATTTCATGTATACATGAGGGATATGGGAAACATGACACCAGGGAGTATTCTATAACATACCCAGCTTAAAAAGGTCTCAAGTGACCACAGATCAACAGACCATTCTTACCATTAAATAATCTTTTTTCCTTTAAGAAAATGACATTCAGTATAAATAGGTGGGTACTCTTAGTCATACCTTGTTCATTTTACTCTTCAGAGCTGTAGAAGGAATTGGAGTCGGAACACTGTCAGCTGACTGGCTGTCACGGGACTTGGTGCGAACTGTAACCTGTTTTGGATTCAGTCCCAGCAGTTTATTGATGTCAATGAGGGCATGATCACCTGAAAAAATCAACATCAAGATATTACTTAGGCATAAGAAACAAAATAAAGTATTGCTTCTGGCTTCTGTTCTGCTTCTAACTTACCCCACTATTTTTATTTTTATTATGGTTTTTACTTTTACTTTTAATTTTTATTTTTATCCTTATTACACTTTATTACACTAAACGATTTGAATTGTCCTATTTTATTATATTTATTATACTAAATAATTATGTGATTGTTGTAGAGCAGAAATGGAATGTGATGGCACACGGAAACGCACGGGTGGAGAAGTGAAGGGGAAAAAGGCGAATGGAGGGGGTAGCCAGCAGTCTTGCACTGTATCGGAACACGGTCTATCCAGCATTCCTACCGCTGATGCGCACACCTCGGTTGCCAGCAGCCGACTGAACTGACACCCCCGCCGATATAAATGGACTCGTCCGTTTTGCTGGAAAACCAAATCTGGTTTCTGCGCGTGTGCCATCACGTTCCGTTTCTGCTCTACACACTTGTGTCGATGTCACCCCTTAATCCCAACAAATATGACGATTTCCATATCCATATGGATTATGCAATCCTGTATGGATCTACAGAAGGAAAATAAATTATATGATACGTTCTTTTAATGCCATCAACTGATATACATACTTCCTTCACATCATAAAACTGCTACATTCTTCTAATTAATTACAATCATATTTCTGCTTCGATTCAGGCAGCCATATTCAGTCAATTTCACAAATGGAATTAGTTAAACATACAGCACACTGGAGCATTGCTATGATGCAATGAAATGTAACAATGGATACTTGGCACTACAGAAGGCAGTCCATTCTAATTTGATCCCAAATATACTTCTGATACAGGGATCAAGCATAACAACAAAGAACTTAAATCTAAGATTAAGGCAACCTACAGAAACTTCAGACACAATGTTCTTTGATTCAGCATTCAATTCAAACTTGCATAAGATGCACATACACTTCTAAGACATGCAGATATCAGTTGGCAACATCAAACTGTGATTACACAAATTACTTGCACAAACATGTAACTCCATGGAGCAAACTCAATCCTACTTGGATACCTAATCATCACTCAGTTACTCAAGCAACTCCCTGCCTTTAATAGAGCTTGAAGGAGTGTTAATTGTATTATTTAACAATGCTGTCAAGTGCTGAGATTATGTGGCATCAATTATTAATGATTGGGCATGGAGCTTTGTTTGGTGGAATGAAGCTGAATGAGGCAAATCAAAGTCCTTGAGAAAAACTTGTCCCAATGCCACTTTTTCCACCACAAATCCCACACAGACTGACTTCTGCAGTGAGAAGCTGGCAACCAACCACCTCAGCCATGGCATGGCCTGAGGGTTCATAACCATGTTCACAAAAGCTGGCCATAGGTCCCTATCCAGGCTAAAATAAATCCAGTCTATATACTTATATGGTATTTCTTTAACACCTGTTTTTAAACACATTTGCAAAGTCCCCAAGAATGGCTAGTAGCTTTGTCATGTCTGTTTGTCCACATGTATCAATTCTGATCCCACAAGACTGATATTTGCAAAATTTTGTATTGGAAAACTTTTATTAAAATCTGTTGACAAAATCCAAATTTGGTTAGGCAAAAATACTGGGGCACTTTACATCAATATCAAAGTATGTTTTACTCTTGCTGGCAACATAATTCACCAAGCAACCACTGTCTTCAAGAGGAATGGTATTAGGCTGATTGAGTAGCTGAGGAGGAATAAGAACTTTGAAATACTCGTAAATGGTTAAGAACGCACATTATGAGACTTGTCACCACGCAATTTCTCCAGCCATCCATTACTCCTCCCTCTTATGAAGTTGTCCCTGTACATATCAAAAAGTCATATGGAAGGAGAGGAGGTATAACCTCCATTCATTCTTAATCTTGGTACTAGATGAAGGTGGGTGATGAGCCTCATGCCCACGACCGCTTTATCCTGAAGGAAAGGGCCATTTGTGCCTATTGAACAGGAGGCTGGGTAGGACCCACAGCAGATCTCTTTATAGAAGACAAAGACCTCTTGCCTCAGCTGGGATTCGAACGACAGACCATCCAATCCATAGCCTATTCACCATTCTGACTATGCTATCCCAAATCCCCTTCCTCCCTTTTACATCCAAATATTCCACTACACACTGCATTCTCAAAAGCCCTTACTCTTTAAGTATTATCAAATTTGTCAGTTTCAACCTCCATTATGTACCCAGCAATGAACACCACATTGCTGGACACTGGACCTACTTACATCATCAGGTTAAGGGTAAGCACACACATACATATTCAGATGGGTGTGACAGAAGCACTAGACAGCCTCTGTCAGTTAGCTATCTATATCGCCTGCATGCACCTACGATAAGGTGCTGCTGGCGTGGGGAAACAAAAATAGAACAAAAGTTGTGGGAATATCCTTGGAGCTCTGGGACCCACCAAGCCTCCTGGTCAATGGGTACCAGGATTCTTTCTGTGGGGTTTAGCTGCTGAGGTGTCAAGCTGACCTCCCACGTCCAACTAGTATGCCTTCATGGTGTGGACAGAGACAGCTTCACCTTTACCTTACCCTTGAACATCTAAGACTAGCTCCATTTATACAATCAAACATAAAAATACACCAAGATTTCATTAACAACAACTGCTTTAACCCTGCAACATGTTTTAGTGAGTCATCAAACCATCTTTAAGGAGATGGCATATAGTACTAAACTGCAGATGGCAAATATCAATATTGCAAGAGGTAATTTGTCAAAAAAATCTTATGATATTCATTTTACAAAATTTACTCCATGTACTGATGCATGTGATCAACAGTTTAGTATTGCCTGCTGTGTACCTGAAGACGGTTTGATGACAAACCAAAACCTGTTGGAGATATAAAGCAGTTGTAATGTGCAATCTTAGCATACTCCAATTTGTGAACGGTGCTTGGGAAATGCATGGACAGAATGAGTGAACTGAAAGAAACCTAACTCTATGTTAGAACGATATATGAAAGTAATACTACCTTACCTAACCTAACCTAACCATACCTAACCCAATCCAGAACAGCAAACAATTGAAATCAGCACAATAAAGAGAAAGATGTTGCTGTTTCTGTTTAGTATGAAATGGACAACATAACTAAAATTCTCATAAAGTTGTACATTCCAAAAACCAATTTATCTCAGTCCAGTAACATAAGTGAATGAAAATGTCCAAACAACAAATACAATTACTATAGCCACTTCACTGCTCCATGTGCACCTAATATGACATTTTCTAGAGGGCATATAAAATCACCATATCACCAATCTGAAATTCAGTATCTACTTTCTGTATATCAGATTTCATTCAATTATTACACAGTAGTTCACATACAGTTTCTGTTATTTTAAAACTGTGTTTAGTGGGTTTCAGCTTGCTAAGATACAGTAGAAAAAGTTTCTTTTGACCAACAGGGTCACTTGTCACAGCTATTCTTGTACTGTTTGACCCTTGCAAAAAGAACTGACATGTCCCAAAATATCCGTAACCAACTACAAATAAACACTGCAAAACATTTGAGATGAGTGAAGGCCTCAACATTTATTTCATTTGTACCATGGAAGAAGTTAACAATACACAATGATTTTGAATTAAAAAAAGGTGTCAGTATTCACCTCTTGACAGACAAAGATGCCAGTACTCCATTCCTTGACAGCAGGTAAAGATCAAAATGTCCCTTGTCTTCGTATTAAAAGTAATAGAATAATTTGTTAACACTGATAGTTGAAGAATAAAAGACCAACTTGATGTCACTTGCTATTTTATTTCACTTCTTATGTGTTCAACATGTTTCAGACATTAATATATCCATCATCAGGAACTTGCAACTGTGCTGTTGAATTACCACATTGGTCGTATTGTTCTTGGTTCGATGTGTGTTGGAGTTTCGGTGTGGTTGGGTTGGAGTGGTAACCGTGTTGCAGGCTGAAGCCTGCAACACTAACCCTCCCAATTGCACACTACTAAAGTCAAATTTTTTACCGTGGCTAAGAGAGGCATTCTGGTATAATATCCACTAATGCAGTTTTGTCCATTACTGAAGCACTTACTGCACATATAGAGAAAGCCAAAAGCCATATTTCACAAGGGTACTATAATGAGATCTGTTGCAATAACAAGTTTGAAATGTACTGTCAATTGAAACAATCTTCATTTACTTTTTCGCAATCTTCAATCCTCCTCTCTGATTATTTGAGGCATTTCATTACACCCCTCTTGCACCATACCTCCCAATCGTAATAACAGACTTCAGGTCAGACATCCCCACTGTGCTTAGTCAAAAAACATATACATATACAGGATTATTCAAAATTATTGTTGGGGTACAATTGTCCAGCAGCAATTCCGCACCAAATTCGGGAAATAACCACCATCTGACAATTCCAATCGAAGGCAGTATGCACAGTTTCAAGAGACAGGGTGTATCCCAGAACTGAAGGTATGAATCAGAACCGCCACTGAAACCATCACTGCTGACATGCTACAAACAGTTTGGAACGAACTCGATTATTGTGCTAATGTTTGTAGAATCACAAAGGGTGCATATATGGAGCACCTGTAAGGTATGTAACAAAAATTTGGAGTGTTGTTCCATTAAATAAAAAAACACATACACTCCTATCTCAAGTGTATTGTGTATGAAAAGTTGTTAAAACCCCGACAATCATTTTGAATAACCCTGTATATATTCAAATCACTGCTGTGCACACACAATTTACAAATCTCAACACAAGTTACAAATCTGAAGATTGGTGAACTGTGTTGAATACAACAGTGGTTTGAATATATTTACATAAATCATAAAAGTAAATATTTGCTGCCAGTTTATACATAAATTAGGACAATCAATGCTTCCAGCGATGTTGCAAAAAATTTTAAACAAGAAATAAGAAATTATTAACAAACTGCATTACACACTGCATTCAAATTTTTTATTTGTTGGCAGTCAGGTGATGGAAACATTACCTGTGTAGTTTGTAATTTCCTCCCAATTCCTCTACTCTAAAATCATACCTGTTGGACTGTCAACATCTGTGACTTTCTTGCCATCAGCATAGACAGCATATCCTGTGACAGGAGCCCCATTGGTGGAAGCATTGAGCCCAACAGGCAGCCATGTGACAAGTAAAGTCCCATCCTGTGGGCCTGCCTCCACTTGAATGTCTACTGGAGGGTCGGGCAGGCCTGTTAACATACAAATAGAGTTATAACATATGCAAGTAGATTAAACAATTAGAAAGGGTCAAAAATGTATTGAATGATCATAGAATGTACTTAAATAGCACACAATGAACTTCAATAGCTGTTTTAACTGTATGGGACACAAGGGAGAGTAGGGTAACACCGTCTGCCTTGTTGTACAGATCTTTTTTAAGACGTCAATTCTGATGTCTAAAGTCGTTCCACAAACTGAGTGGTGAGGACCTGAACAATGGTGCACTCTTCATTAATCTGAATTGTAATAATTCGAATTATAATAAATCTTAATCACTTCCCGGGACTTTCAACTGATACCAAAGCAACTAACCACTTCTGAAGAGCTATTGGCAACCCAAAAGCACCCAAAATCTTGTCTGGCAAATTACCTTTGTATTATATTACAGCAATCCAGCTTTTATAGGTTGTTAACACAATACATAAACAAGTTACGTCAGGTTCACCAATCACGTGATAAAAATTACGGTTCATATACAATGCACCCTGGTGACATTTACAAGAAGATGGGTCAGTCAGACCACGGGGAAGAAGAGGCTGAGCCCTGTTCAGCCAACAGGAAAGGGAGAACAGTGCCCTGTCTTCTCTCCACTTGGGCTGATCTTCTTGCTTCCCTCAGGTTCATCCATTCACCTTTCTTCTATAACACACCCATATCTCAACCCTATCAGAGTCTACTGTAAAGACGGACACAGCAGGTTCCTCTGAAACATTAGTAACTACTTGCAAGACCACATACTATGAGATCTGAAAAGACTACACCATAAAAATTTGAAACCTGAATTTTGCTTACAAATCACGCAGTCACCTTATCAATAAGTACAAATAATTAAGCAGCATTAACACTATTCAGAACAATCTGGTGCAATCAGGAAAGACATTCATATTCCAGCATCAAATTATCATGTTTTCAATGAGTTCTGGGTACTGAATTAAACCAGTTAATACTGCAGATGAGTACCTATTTCCGTAATACTAAGAAACACAATAGAATGAATACTATGTAATGAAAGATATGGTTTGATCCAAAACTGTATTTTGTTGGTAACATTATACATTGTTATGTCACAGGATAAAGTATGAAAAAGGTGCAGGTTTCTTTATCAAACCACACATTTACTGTGATGCTGTCCACTGCATGTTAAATCCTGCCCATATTTAAACATTTTCATAACAAATTTTCTACACCAGTCACTTAACATAAAGATATTTACTGCTGATGTATGATGAACACTGCTCATGATTGGTACATATTACATATTTCATTAAAGCATAAAATAAACAGTAAAATGCAGCACATACCAACATGAAAAGAAACATGAAATCACAGGCAGAAATCATAAAACCTGCTTTACTTCTACATTGTCTTCTGCTTCTAGATATATTGTGCTATTAATATCATATTTAGATAAAATAAATTTACAATCCAACAAGAAAATTGGATTTAGTTCATGCACTAGCATGCTGAAACAGATGATGAGACTGAATACTCGTTGAGACCAATTTTTATATATGCAATTGTATGTTCCAGATTACCACTACCACCAGCACCAGCATTACTGCTACTACTGCAAACTCTACTGCAAATGACAACATTCCATTCAGCTGCAGTGTGTATTCTTCTTCAGTAAACACCTAAGAACACAGACAGTCTCTCTGTATCTCCACTTAGGGAATTTTACCAACTATCAGGGATGTTAATAAAATTTCACCTATACAGTGAAGATGGCAAAAGCACTGGTGGGTAATAGTTATGACAATGAGTGGTTAAGTGGAATAGTTGAAGAATCACGCAGCCCTGAAACTTTAAATGAAGGACTTGTGGGGTCTTACGAATGAAGAGCCTAATTCCAGATTTTCTTGTAACACAAGAAAATATCTTAAGATGCAATAGCTGCTCATTAAACACAAAGTTTTCATAAGGAGTCATCGTTTCTAGTGGACTTGTCTTTGGAACTGCATTTCTAGTAACTGTCACTACATAGTACAGTTTAAATAAAATGAGAACCAGATATATTTAAAATGCTTTTAGTATGTGTGTGTGTACAATATAAAACTAATAACAAATAAATTATGGAAATTGTCTAAATACTGTATATACTGTAAGAAAACATATATTCTGAACAATACACTCCTTCCTTCTAGGAATGATTATGTTGATTTTTGCTAGCAGACTAAATATTTATGTAAATTCCAAGGTTATTTTTCACTGCAACAATTCAATCAGCATTTTACCAAATGAGATTAGTATTTAGAGCGATAAAGACATAAAAGTTTGCTGAATCTAATTAAACTGATGGTATAATATTCAGAAATTTCAAAGGTAAATCAAATATTGTAATACCAATACCTGTTACCTTGGAAATGATATTTATTTTTCCACTAATTTTGCATGATGTAAATTTAAAATTTGTGTAATATAACGCAACGATTGTAGAATTCAGTAATAACATCCTACTTTTTAACCTGTGTTCATAGTTACATGTATTTACTAATAACTAGCCAGTTGGCTTGCACAAGAACTGTAACATGAAAGGATATCTTGCAGAACTACTGAATATATTCTTGCTTTTGTTGCTGGCACCACTCACAAACGCATAAGACTCTTAAAGTGCAGTTCATAAACATAAAACTTCCTTCTCATTATGAACATATATTTGGTTGTCTTTCAAGCTGCCTGTGACTGACTTACTTACTTACTTACTCCATGCAGCAGAGTCCTTCTTGAGAATCTAACTAGTTCTGCAGCTAGTCAAGAAATTCCCCACATATTATGGAACCTGAAGGTTCATTACCACATTTACAAGTGCCCATTACCTGTCCCAAAAGATCTGTGACTAAACATCATAACACTGGTACCCCTTGTCAAAGTGACCATATGTTCACATACCAGCTGGAATAAGATACAAGATTAGCAGCTAAATGTTATAATGTTCTGAAATCTGTTCTAATTATTAAATGCCCAGTACTATAAAATACAAACAGTTACACAAAGAATGTTTTTCAAGATGTTCCTATTAAGGAAACAGGTTCTGCAATGGCATATGTTTATCACAATAATATAATGTAATTACACAACATACCACAAACAACATACAAACTGAATCATGTTTGAAATTTGCATCAAGCCACACATAATACCAAAAGACACAAAAAGTAAAGAATTTCAAAGTGCTGATGGCCACAGATTAGGTTTGGTGTGTTCAAGCAGAATGTCAGACTGGCAAAACTCTCTGCACATAGCTACAAATAACAATAATCACAGGTACACTTCATGCCAGTAGTGACAAAACTAATAACTGGTTAATTGCAATTAATTACATTGAGCACAATCAAGTTCAGCACCATTCCAACAGTAACCAAAACTGACTAACTTGTGGACTCATACTGGCCAGATCCTAAAAGGCATTCTTCATCAAATACAGTTACACATGAAGCAATGTCAACATCAGCATGCAAAGTAATGTACAAATCTGAAAAAGACTGACAAGGGTACACGCCATACTGTATACAAAGAATTCCCAATTGTATTATGTACAGTTTATTGAACTTATGCAAGCTTATAAAATGTAATTAATGATTCATGATATTAATTTAAAAAAAACACTCACAGCCTTCAGTGGAGTGGACTTTATTATGTGACAAAATGGCTGAAATATGAAATCGCAACAAATTTCTGTGGGTCTCCCATATCAAATAAAAAATTAATCTACCAAACTGTTTAAGCATTTATACTAGCTCACAAACAGACAGACATATGACCTTAAAAACTGTACAACACAACATTTTGTCAAAAGCAGTCCAACAGTTGTGGAGTGGTGAGATGAAATAGCATATCTTGAAAACTGTAAGACTTACAGAAAAAGTGAACTGAGGATAAAATATGTGTTTCATTTTTTTCTAAAAGTCTGTTTAAAACACTGTATACTCCAATAAATATTTGAAGAATCTTATGTTTCTTGGACCGTGCATCATCTTGATAGTTGAGTAAAGAGAGACCAACTTGATGCCACTTGTTTTATTATTACTTTATTCAGTGCTCAACATGTTTCGGATGTTAATACATCCATCCTCA
>Ga0123355_10019919_pt1 | contig 10690 bp, 12 predicted proteins | sample TergutEmb28metaG_3_FD_89872 | JGI IMG/M metagenome (GOLD analysis project Ga0123355, IMG submission 89872) | Embiratermes neotenicus P1 segment gut microbial communities from Petit-Saut dam, French Guiana - Emb289 P1 | ecosystem: Host-associated > Arthropoda: Insects > Digestive system > Gut ...
TTATTTATTAAAAAAATTTTTTTTTTTTTCCCCTTTTTTTTTTTACCCCTTTTTTTTGTTTTCTTCTTTTTTTCCCCCCCCCCCCCCTCCAGTGGAGGATCTAATTTGTTATGACCTATATATATGTATGTATTTACATGTCTGTAACACCAAATAATGTTAAAGATTTAGTGATATTTCATAAACACATGTTCAGGATTTCCACTGAAATTTTCTCTAAAAATTTCTTAAGTTATTACAATATAATTTCTTTTTCTTGAGTTTAGTTTTCCTTCTTACAGTGTGTCCAAACAGGGATGGTAATCTTGGATTGTCTCCATCATAGTGTCATATATTACTGTAACAGTAATCATACTTATATTTTTATTTCTGTATTTTGGAATTATTAGAATATGTTACTAATATAACTTGAAATTTGCTACTGATAGCTTTAGGATGGTACAGTGTTGAAATATGCTGTCCTTCCACCAGTTGACATGGAACTGAATAAGTGTGGATATAAGTATAAAGATTTTGGTTAGGTTGGACCTGTCATCTGTGTTGTTAATTTCTAGCCAGCCTATCTAAGAATGCACTTTTTGATCCTACTGAAATGGGATGGGATCAGATGTGGGCGTCTATAGTGAGAAGCCAACATGGCATGGCTCCATCTTATTTGGTTAACTGTCGTACCATCTAAATAAAGGATAAGCAGGAAATATAATCCATGTAGTGATTTTCATTGAATTAATCACTGTTGTGGGAGGCCATGGGTAAAAGCACCATGGATGATGATGATTATGATGATGACTGTGGAGGCTTTGCTGTCTTTGTTCACTGGCGTAGTCACCTTTTGCCCCCCCTGGCATGTTCACCAATGTTGGTTGCTGGCGAACATTACTACTACCAACATTTGGGTGAACAGAATGATTGTATGACTGGAGGGGAAGCTCAGAATTTATGTGGATGGGGTTAATGCATGGGACCTGTTCCGTGGCCTCGGTTAGTGTTTCACAAATTGAATAGAGAAGGAGATTTCCTCTTGACAGTGGTTTATCCACCCTGCTTTGTGTTCAGGCTGAAAAAGGACTTGTGAAGAAGAAGCAGAAATTGGCTCCACGTGAAAATGAAATGACGTCCATAAGTACTGTACCAGCAACAGTTGAGAATGAATGTAAAATCGTGGTTCCTCCTGAGGATGATCTTCCTCCCACACCTGCAGATGAGAAGGAATCTATCATACAGAAATTTCTTGTTGAGATGCCAGAAGACTTTTATTCATTTTGGTCATTTTGTAAGACCCTGTCACCAGATAAACCTGAAGGTATGGTATACAGGGGTGCTGATAAGTCCTTAGCCCGACCAGGAAAGAAACAAGCTAATGTTTCTGTCAGAATGGCATGAATTTCCTTTGGCACCTTGCCTTGCAGGAAAAAAGCTTGATAACAGCTCATGTCTCAATGTTGTTGAAATTACACGTGTCCCTGACATACTTCTGAGCTTGTTTCCTTCCCATTCGGGCTAAGGACTTACCAGTACCCCGGTATTTTTCCTCATGTAACTTCGTAAACTTTAAATTACCTACATATAAAGTGTGCCATAATTGTTGCATGTAGTTGCAAAGTTGCAAGTATTGTAACATTGGCTGGTTTTAATAAGTGGCTGTTTTGCTACATACAATAATATTCCTATTCCACAATCCACGTTCGGAATTTTGCTTCTCTAACATGTTTCTGTGCAGGTACCATATTAAAAAAAGACACAACAATGGACAGAGCACATACTCATACTAGTAGAGTGTAAATTGTCAGTGTTTCATGTGTATGCTTTCTACATATGAGGACATGTTTTATGGTTTTCTTATTTTTGCAGAGACAAGTTGTTTTAATGCAGCATTGGGTGCCATAGCCTTGGTGTATGTTGTAGTAAAGGGAGTTAAAATATTGTGAATTACTAGTTATGTATATTCAAACCCTGTAATTTATATGTAGTTATATATTACGTGTGGACTTCCACTGAATGCCATGTTCAATTGAGTAGCACTTCTGCTTCGTATTCTGACTGGCTTTTTTCAGTTTCCTAAGTTTTGTGAAGTTAAGTTATACAGGGTGGCGCAGAGTTGACTGACCCATTTCAAATGGATAATATATATATATATATATATGAAAATAGGGAAAAATAAGCGAAACCGTCTATAAATACGTCCAAGTATGCTATTTATTACCCACAGATTACAAACTTATTTTCTGAAAATTACATCAGGCAGATGGCCTCCGTTTACATCAATGCATTGTTGCAAGTGTGTCTGGAAGTTGCCATACACGCACCTCCGTAGGTCCTCATCAATAGCTGCAACTTCGTCAACAATGGCTTGTTTGAGTTCTTGAATAGTCATGATATGCCTCCGGAACACACAGTCTTTCAGGACCCCTACAGGAAAAAATCTGGTTCAGTAAGGTCGGGCGACCGAGCAGGCCAAGTGATGTTGCCAAAACGAGAGATAACAGTTCCGAACATTTCACGAATAACAGCCATACTGTTTCGTGCGGTGTGGGCTGTTGCTCCATCCTGCTGAAAATGAAGGGCTGTGGGGTCAGTGCCAAGCCGTCGTAACTGAGGTTCAACAAAGCCTTCCAACATAGTCACATAACGTTCTGAATTAACAGTCACTGTTTCTTCATTGTCATTTTCAAAGAAATATGGGCCTAGAATTCCGAAAGCATGAACTCCACACCAAACCATCACTTTAGGGTAGTGCAGCGGCATTTCATGCAGCTCCTTGGGGTTCACTGGTGACCAGTATCGCATGTTCTGTTTGTTTACAAAGCCCGAAGGATGAAAATGGGCTTCGTCGGTCATTATCAAATTATTCAGGATGTCTGAGTTTTCCCGTAGCAAACCGCTCATTGTGGTGCAGAAAGCAACTCGTGCTTCCTTGTCTCTCTTGTTTAGTTGTTGCACAACTTGCAATTTTTAAGGGTGAAATTTGATCTCTTTGAGTATTCAAAATGAACTTTTTCTACTCACTCCTAAAATGCAAGAGTGCTGGCGCGCCAAGCGTCAAGGACTGCGTTCAAAAGCTTCCCTCACTCTCTGCAGGTTCTCTGGCATCTGCACTGTTCGTGGAGCTCCATGCTTCACGGCGAACACACTACCAGTTTCTTCCAATTTCTTCACCCAAGCCAATATGGTATTCTGAGATGGTACGTGGCCTTGTTGACCAACATTGAACTGTCATCTAAAGACACGCTGCACTTCTGTCAGACTTCTTTTGGTAATAACTACGAACACAGGTAACACATTGTTGCACGTTCCAACTCTCCATTGTGACTGACCATATGAAATGGCGTTCCCCTTCCCGCCAACCATGACAAGCTGTCGCACCGGCGCAATATTCAAATTTGAATTGTGTAAGTCAGCTCCACGCCACCCTGTATATAGTATTAAACACAGATTTTGCCACATATAATAACATTCCTATTCCACAATCCATTTTCTGAATTTTACTTCTTTAATGTGTTTCTATGCAGGTGCTTCACCTGAAGATGAAAACAGTGTGTTTTCGAAATGTTTTGTAATATATTTTATTTGGTGTGACAATGGAAATAGATTTTTTCATTTAGGCGTTTACTGCACAGTGCTAAGAAGTGAACACAGTCAAAGAATTTTTCGTGTTTTCTGACTGGTATTTATACAGAATGTCCAGCATTGGGAAGTTGATACTTCATCTACATTCATATGAGCCATGGAAAGTCGAAAATAAAGAGCAGTCATTTTGCATGTTCTCACTATTCAAGGAGTTACAGACAATTTAATTTGCTAATGGAAGCAAGCACAAAACACAGGTTATTCTTTTACAGTTATTCCTGCAGGTGTCACTTTCTGACCTCTGCTACCATATGCTGTTTTGCTTCATAAGCAAGACTCTTATGTCTCTGTCATTCATGATCGAAAGGTGTCATATCTGTACAGGCTTGTGGCCCTGTCCAGGGGATCCAGCGACCTTCATGCTGCTGGTTTTAAAATTGTTTTACACTTATTGTAAAGTGTAGTGATACATTGTCTTGCTGAAACCACACACCTTGTCTGACATTTGTTGGCACACTTTCCAGCAGATCAGACACATGGTGGTGAAGGAAGTTAGTTACATCTCTGCAGTTAAGTGGTTTTCAAACATGAATGTTTCAAAAAGTCTGTTGAAATTGAGGCCATACCACATGTCTACACAAAATCTTTGTTGAAATTGAGTCTGGTTTGTTTCATTTAGATTCCTCAAGGCCCAAGAAAGGGAGTATGTTTGGGTAACCATGGGTATTTAAAGAATGTTTTATACAGGGTTGCACAAATTGCAGGCACCAGGTAACGCAGGTGATTAAATTTTGTACTTTGGGTCCTAATATTTGTGTGTCCCTAGTGTGGAACTTGTTTCATGTTACCCTTCTCGCACCTAGAATTTTGAAGTGGATGCCCTATTTTTATAAAATTTGTGTAACCCTGGTTATATATTTACAGCTCAATTTTTATTTTTGAAGTATGTAAAGGATGAACATTTTCTACATTTTCGTCTCCTAACAGTCTCTTCTCTGTAATGTGTTTTCACGTTTTTCAGTAAGGGCTGCTTGGAGAATACACATATTTAGGGCTGGAAGGTGTATAGACAGTTGATCAATGTTGTAAGTTTAGGCCATTATATAAATTTTAAATTTTTATGTGTTTTTAGGTTTTAGGAGTTGCAAAGGCTTGTATTGTGGTCTTCTGGTTATGACACCTTCAGTCTTGTAGTTGGTACTAAAATGCCAGAGGTACATTTTGCCTTAACATTTAGGGGAAGAAGTTCTTTAAAAATCATTGATGCCACCTACCAGATGACATTGTGTTGTAACACAAAAGACCACAGTATGAGTCTGAAATGTTGGTTTAATCTTTTACTTCAACTTTATTCCAGAGGCTCTTAAAGATGTCGGCTTATTGCTTGTTGGCCCATTTGATGTACTATCAGGCAAGCTGAAAGAAGCAAAATGGCATAAACTGTCCCTTTATGTAATACACTGGAGGTATTATTATGATCCTCCAGAATTTCAGGTAGGTTTTGTGGTACTTACTGGTGAGCATGTGGATTATGCTTTTTGGATAAAATAGCATGTGGAAGTTGTGTCTCAGTCTTTTTTTCAAAATGTGGTATCCTAGACCACTTCAGGCTAATTTTGACATGTGTTCCTGCTTGTATTCATTGTGAACTACCCATTTCAACTGTCATAGTCGCTGAGCTTCTTTTGTTACCACATTGTTTTATTAATCACAACCATCATTCATGCTTGATGCTTTGCTTTCTGTTTTATCATGTCAGGTTTTCATTCCAACAGAATTGACCTTGAAGTTTGAGTACACCAACATGAATGTATTCATTAAGTTTTGCTTAAATAGGTAATACAGTGAAATCTTGGTATTACAAAGTTGTGGCGGGTGACAAGGTTACGTGTTTGTTTAAATGAAAGTTTGTTACACTGAAAACACATGAAAGGTTTCAGAATTGTATTTATGAACTAGCAAAAACTCAAACAAGGGACCAGTGTAACATGTATATTTAATGGAGTACATCCCATTGTGTTTATTGAACATTCAAAAGCAAATCGTTTACTGTCGAACACAACTACCTTTCCTTACTTAGATACAGCTACATGTTTTGGTCATTAACAACCATCACTGGATCATCAATACAATATTTTAGAGCAAGGTATAATGCAGTACAAGTGTCTTCACTCTGTGGGATCCCACAGAGTGATTACACTTGTATTGCATCCAACACATCAAGTTAATAGTTTCCCACACATTTCCACCCCCCCTCATAGCACTGTAGCCTGTAGTGGGCCAGGTCCTCCTGAATTATATTATTGAGGCTTCAAGATCACACTCAGACACACCACATTTGGTAGGACTCCTCTGGATGAGTGATCAGCCTGACGCAGAGACCTCTACCTGACAACACACAACACTTAACAAAAGACTGACATTCAAGCTTCAGTCAGGATTTGAACCCACTATGCCAGCAAGCAAGCAGCCGCAGACCCATGCCTTATACTGTTCATCCATGGGGATCGGCACATATGCTTATTCATAAGTATCCAAATAGAACAAAAGATAGGCAGTCCAACTGGCCTTAATGATATTGTTTCTAATCCCTAAACTTGTACAACCTTTGCTTACTACAACCCATGCATACGTAAAATTAGCACCCTGTTTAAGCACACAAATATATGCGTTGCATTTCATACAACTAGTACCACAAATAAACTAAAACCAAAATTTCACAGGACAAAAGTGCATATACACCAAACTGTATTTATAAACTTATCTGTTTCATATGCAGACATGCATATGTTGCACAGACTGGTCACAATTTAAAACAAAAATATCAAGAACGAATAAGGTACATAAAATACAATTATCCACAGTCAGCATATACACTATGCAGTTCACAAAATTACATGAATGTGACCCATTAATACTATTGTGTTGCTTCTTTAGCATGTGAATAAGAGTATTTGTATGAATTCCCTCATTCAGTTCTATATTCAGTTGTATATATATATAAAATTCCCCCCCTTGGCTTGACAGCCCTAGTGGACCTAGACCCCTCATTGTTGAGGTTTTGAGATCACATTCAGATACATCACACTCTGGAAGACTTCTCTGGATGAATGATTAGCCTTTCACGGAGACCTCCAGCTGACAACACACAACACTCACAAGAGAGAGAGAGAGAGATCATGTCCCCAGTGACATTTGAACACGCAATCCCAGCAAGCAAGTGGCCGCAGACTCACGCCTTAGGCCACACAGCCATGGGGATCGGCACCTCCAGTTCCATAGTTATAACAATAAACGCATGTCAGAACAAACCACTGGAGAGAGTAATCCATTATTTAATAATTGCCTCTGACCTTCAACTACAACATACTAACACAACAGAAAACACTGCTCCCATCCACTTTCACTTCTCTTCAGTACCATACCTACCTCCATCTCATTCACTAGCTGCTTCTGAAATACTGCTATGTATTTACAGCTATTGTACCCTCATACTTTGTATATACTGTTACATTTTATATTCATATTTGTCTCAATATGAATTTTACAGAATAATTAGAATTCCATGACACTATATGATCACATCTCCTTTTTATGTGGTAATCTACATTCTACAATGTATGCTACTGGGTGGAGCTCAAGACACATAGATTCACCACAGCTCACTTGTATAATTTTTAAAAAAACTAGCTTTACTTTATGTTTTTAAGTATCTAACTGATGTATGTTCTCCCTGATGATGATTCATGGAGATTAAACTTGTTAGAAATATTATATTTTAAACTTCAAATCCAAACTTACCTTCACATTTTGTTCATTTGTTTGCTTACTATAAGATAATTTGTTAAATAATGCATAGAATGAATAATATTATATTTATATACTATGGTTCATCTCATTGTAATTATATATATGAACGAATAATTGTCTAAAACTTATTTATTGAAGTCCACACTCATATACATGTTTGGGGTATATAAACCGTCCTTGGGCTCTGTATAACAGTATAAATAGAGAATATAAAACTGTCTGTTTTATTATTAAAAGCTGAGTTGTCAGTTTGTCATATCTACTTTGTTCATATACTATAATATAATGTTAAAAAAGAAAATATAAAACAGCTAGTTACAATGACTTGTCACATATTGCTGTATTTAAATATCTGTAGTCACATTTTAGACATAATACGTGCTGTTTATAAAAATAATGTTTGGCAGTGTCTTTGAAAATTGAGAGAGAAGATGTATAAAATGGAGTTCTGTGCCCTGTAAATGGAAGATCCATTGGTGGTTACATATTACTTAGCCTTGGATCTAAAGAATCCTGTATTCAAGGTCGTTGTGGCCAGTTTGTATAATGGATTTTCTGAGCTGGGATTTAGCTTTCCTGAAATGAAGTGCCATTACAGCACGTGATCTTGCAACCATAATTAAAACCAGCATCCTTGAAATGTTTTATCAACATTTTTATTTCTCTTCATAGTTAAATATTGTTAAATATTAAGTGACTCAAGTTGTTGCAATCAAACTTACAGAACTTGAGATGCAGTGAAACCCATTTAAGATGACCCCACTTAAGAAGATTTCCTGCAAAAGACATTAGAATAATTTATTACCAGAATTTTCTCATATGATTAACATGTTTATTGTTTTTAGTGAATTTCCTTCTACATAAGATTCCCTGCCTGAGAAGGATGAAAAGTTTACAGCAGAACAAAATTTTAACCTTTTAGTATGTTCTTCACAAAAAAATCATAAACTGTTTTTTCAGTTTCCCTTTTGTTCATTTTGTTTCATATGCACTGTAACAAAATTACACTTCGAGTTACTAAAGTTAAACATAAAAGTTTGTTTCCACATGTGCATTTGATACAACTTTACATGGCTTACTGTTGACATGTGTTGTCTCTCATATTGGTCAGTGAGTAAGCCATGTTTTTGAAGCCTGCCAGTGTTACTAGTTTTTACATTAGTTTTTATCAGCTAATAGGAAACGTAGGTGCAAAACGCTGTTATTGCATTTTGTCGAAACTGAAAATTGGAGAGATGCAACTTCTTTGTGCCACATGGGCTGTCTGCAATGGAGCACATTATGTGTCTGTGTTTTACTGTATTTTCAAAAATTTGAGCTAATGCTTGTGAAAAATTTGTATACATTCTGCATTCATTTCACATTCATGTATGTGGGTTTGTGTTTGTCCTGTAGAGTGATGAATTATTGACACATGATCCTTATGGCTGCTGCATCAAAAACTGACATAGGACCTGAGGTGATGTAAGTTCAAGGAATCTGGGCATTGTAAAAAGATGGATGCTACTTCAAATGTTCTTTGGAGAGGAGGGGGGGAGGAAGCAAAAGAAAGTAAATCTGAAGAACTTGGCACTAATATCAGCTTGAAATATGAGTTACGGTGCTCAATCTGTATGTGAACTGCTGAATTGGAAAAAGATGAAAACAGCAAAATATGGGAAATTAGAATCTAAAATTATGAATGGTTCTGGCAAGATGGGCTGTTACTTGCTAGCATTTGTGTTTGTAAGAAAAAAGTATGTTTTGTTCAAGAATGTGTCAAAGGGCTAAAGAAGGCATAACAGCACAAAATTTATTGTCCATGTTGGAAAGCAGGTTTGTGTAGTACTTATATTGCATACATCATTTATGGATATATACATGTACATAAAACCTATGGCCCCAGAACAGATCTTGGTACAACACAAGAAAGTACTGTAGCAGGCAATGAAAGAATTGAGTGAATTTGAATGAGTGTGTTTTGTTTAAGTAAATATGAAACCAATTTGCTTAACCATCCCAAAAAGCTTAAAAACAGGTTTGTCTCCTAAGTTAAAATATATGACCTCAACTTGATGCAGAGAGCTGACAACAACAATTGATTTTTTCAGACTGTTATCAAGGGCGATGACACCACACAGTTCCACATGGGATACTTCCGGGATGATCCTAAAGAGCTGCCTTGTTTTGTGGCCAGCAATGCTGCTGCAACAGGTTGCATAATTACTCCAATGGCTGAGAATATTTTTGGTGCAGTCAAGTAAGCTACATCACTTTAACTGGGAGCACTTCAAGTACTAGTTCCTCTTCTAGTTTATTGTCTGTGTGTGTATGCACGCGTGCGCACACGAGCATGTGAAACGTGTAAAACGAGACCTGCCTATACTTGTCGCTTGTCCACTGCAACAGTGGTCACATGAATGTGCCTCAATGTTGTATTATGTGTACATTGCCTGTCTTGTTTCCCTTGCTCTTTTTCTGTAAATGCCTGCCATGAAATGCACTTGTTAGCTAGCTCAGTTTAGGTTATGTCACAACAATTTTTTTTTTTCTAATCCAAGTACTGAGGTGCTACAGTAGTGTGGTTTGTGGGATCCTTGTCATGAGACTGCAACCTTTCAAGAGTGCAAAATAGTTGCCATATTTCTCAGAATCTTACAAAATATTTTACTAAGACGCATGTTTAAAAAAAGGTTGCTTGTCCTCAATACGTACATTTCACTTTTTTGGGGTAGAGCAGAATGCATGTCATGTGACTGCTTGTTGTGTCTCATATTTGTACATTTTACTAGTGATGGTGGCAGCACTTCAGACTAGTGCAGACCTGGTCTGTTATTCATTATTATTGAAGTCGGATTTTGTGGTTGGTACATTGAACCGTTGTGTTTTTTATGTGCATTACGGCTCCATTGTCTGGGTATACACAATGTGAATGACCTGCTGACACTGGAAAACTCTTGATGGTACACTTAGTAATGGTTATATGCACTGTTACATTACATTTACATTTCATTGATCTATCAGTTTGCTCTATGGCTGTGGATGTGAAACCTGTCGTATATTATAATTCATTATTGATGAGCAATCGTGTCATAGTTACACACAGAACACACTCATTAACACTTTAAAGCCCAAACCCAAGCGAGGCTTGGTCTCTTCCAACCTGCTGTGCATCCCACACCTGAGCACAGCTCGTGCCTCTTTATCTGTTTATGTACTATAACATAGATGTCTTGAACTCGGGTTTGGGTTGCATGGAAACGTTCACTGAACAGCTCTCTATTTGGTACGGCCATCTGAGGACGTGCGTTTGCACTATTTTTTTTAAAAAAAA
>Ga0123355_10019921_pt1 | contig 10690 bp, 11 predicted proteins | sample TergutEmb28metaG_3_FD_89872 | JGI IMG/M metagenome (GOLD analysis project Ga0123355, IMG submission 89872) | Embiratermes neotenicus P1 segment gut microbial communities from Petit-Saut dam, French Guiana - Emb289 P1 | ecosystem: Host-associated > Arthropoda: Insects > Digestive system > Gut ...
GACCGTCGCCTACATATGCTGAGATGCCCTTTGCACGTGCTATGGCGACCAGCGGAGTGACAAGGCCCTGTTTTACCGTTTCGTGGACCTGCGGGAGACGGATCTGCGAGGCATGCACTCCGCGCTCCATGAGCGCAACAGCCGTCACCTCCGATACACGAGGAAGTGAGGGGGAAGCAGACAGCGGCGGATCGTCTTCGATGGCGGCGCGGCCCTGAGCCACTCCGACCCCGGAGCTGACGAGGAACGGACGGCTAGAACTCTCAAGCACAGCGCCGATGGCCTGGATGGCGCGCTTGTCCAGTTCGCAGCTTTCCGCGTACTTCGACCAGTCATGCAGGAAAGCGGTGTGGATGACGGCATCGCACGCGGCTGCTCCGCTGCGCAGGCTTTCGAGGTCGGCCAGGTCGCCGCGATGCACCTGGGCTCCAGCCGCAGCCAGAGATTTGGCACCTGTTTCCGACCGAGCCAGCCCCAATACCTCGTGGCCCGCGCGGATCAGTTCCTTAGTAACGGCCAAGCCGATAAAACCGGTAGCGCCGGTGATAAAAACACGCATAGCTTTTCCCCTACAGGCTCTGTGATTCCGTTAAGAGGGACGAAGCGTTCACTCGACTGGCGAGCCGAGTCGAAGCCGTCGCCGTAATTCGTCGCAACTCGCGCGTGGACGCAGGCCCACTATCGGTCGCGGTGAAGGCATCGAGCCAGTCTTCTGCGGAGAGCTCCGCCTGTTCCGTCCCAAACAACTCTGACACCGCCCGGAAGAATGCCGACAGCTCCCGCTCCGCCATCGACGCCAGGTCGGCGCAACCCGAATTGAGATTTTTCTGCGGTGTATTACGACTAAGTGATGAATTCATATATTCCTGACCTCTCGAACGCTGAAATCGAAGACCCGGCGGGAAGCGCTATTGACAGACTGACGCGTTCCTACTAAAACGGAGAGTGGCTCCGAATCACTACATAGGATAACCGGAGACTGCCTCCGGTTGCAAATATTTTCGCGATGGCCAATTTAACTAAGGCGAACCTGCACTCCCCGGCTTCCCAGCGAAAGCCGCGTACCGATGCCAAACGCAATCGCGAGCGCATCTTGCAAGTGGCCAAGGAAGCCTTCACCCTCTGGGGCGCAAACGCCAGCATGGATGAGATCGCGAAGGAATCAGGCGTTGGTCCAGGAACGTTATATCGCCACTTTCCGACACGCGACGCCCTGCTCGAGGCGGTATACAGGTCCGAGGTGGAAAAGTTAGCCGCGGCGGAGCGGAAGTTTGCTGAGACCATGCCGGCGGTGGATGCCCTCCGAGCCTGGATGTTGTTGTTCGTCGATTATATCGCTGCGAAGCACATCATCGCGCCTGCGCTCAATGCGTACGTGGGAGGCGCGTCGAAGTTGTACGAAGGCTCTCGCGCTCAGATCCAGGGGGCGATCGATGCCCTGGTGAAGCGCGCCATCAAGAGCGGCGACATACGAAAAGACATCGTGGCTTTCGATCTGCTTCGAGCCCTGATCGGCGTCTCCAATGTGGCCTCCACTCCCGAGTGGAAACAGAGCGCCAAAAGACTCGTGGATATCCTCATCGCCGGCTCCCGACCGGTCCAATAGGTCCGAAGACTCGCTGCTGATGGATAGGAATCCGCCTTCACATTCCCCGAGCCCGAACGCCGAACTACTGGAACGGAGTCCTGCGAACGGTTCCATGCGGACAGCCCCAATGTTTTTTTTGTTGTGGCGAGCATGAACTCAGTGGTGGAGGCAACCATGCGGTTTGTGGCACGGGGGTTCGCCCCATGCGAAGGAGCACTGCAGAGTTGGCTTCGACGCCCCTTTGGGGCGTGGTTGCATGACTTCCTTAAGGAGCTTAAATGAGAGACTAAACAGCCAGATCAAGGAGAAAACACAGCGAGAGATACCGCCACAAATAATGCATCGTCACCAAGCCGGTTGGAACCGGGGAAGTTTGTGATGGTCGTTGCCATGTTTGTTTAGAATAAGCGTCCGGCAGGTGTTTGACGTTCCATTGAGCCAATGTCGCGTCGACATTATTCAGGACAACAATTATCGCCTATTGCCCGGGATCGTAGTTCAAGTTTTGCCCGAGCCATCGCTCTACTTCAGGAACGCTCATTCCTTTGCGTTGGCTGTAATCGGCGACTTGGTCGCGGTCAATCTTGCCCAGGCTGAAATAGCGTGACTCTGGATGAGCGAAGTACAGACCACTTATGCTCGATCCCGGCCACATGGCAAAAGACTCCGTGATCTGAATCCCGGTATTTGCGCTAACATCCAGCAAATGCCAGAGCGGGCTTTTCTCGGTGTGATCTGGACATGCAGGATAACCTGCTGCCGGCCGTATGCCACGATATTTTTCTCCAATCAGATCTTCCTGGCTCAGGTTTTCCGCGCACCCATAGCCCCACTCATTCCGGACGCATTTATGCAGGCACTCCGCGAAGGCCTCCGCCAGACGATCGGCAAGCGCCTCGGCCATGATGGCGTTGTAATCGTCGTGCTTCGCCCGGTATGACTCGCAGAGTTCCTTCAAACCGATCCCGCTGGTGACGGCGAACGCACCGAGGTGGTCGGGCAGCCCGGTTTTCTTGGGAGCGATGAAGTCGGCGAGAGAACGGCAAGGCTCGCTGCCTTCCTTATTTGATTGCTGTCGGAGAAAATGAAATCGTTCGAGTACTTTTTCGCGCTTTGCGTCCATGTACAGCTCGACGTCGTCGCCGACTGCGTTGGCGGGAAATAAGCCATAGACGCCTCTGGCGGTGAGGAGTTTATTGGCGAAGATGATATCGAGCAGGGCGTTGCCTTCATTGAATATTTGTCGAGCTTGCGCTCCTTGTTTCTCGTGCTCAAGAATTCGGGGATAAACACCTTTCAATCCCCATGTGTGAAAGAACGGCGACCAGTCGATAAACTCGCGCAGCGCGGTCAGAGGAAAATCCTCCAGGACGCGAATGCCAATAAAGGTTGGCTGCGGCAGGTCCTCGGCCCGCCACACAATCGGAGTCCGCCTCGAGCGGGCGTTCTCAATCGAGACAGATGATTGCTTGGGCGAAGCATGGGCCTTGCGAAGCGCCGCGTATTCAGCATAGTGCCGGGCCACGAACGCCGGCTTGCCTCTCTCGCTCAGGAGACTCGTGGTGACGGGCACCGCGCGGCTTGCGTCGACGATGTGGATTACCGGCTCACGGTAATTCGGCGCGATTTTGACCGCCGTGTGCGCCCGGCTCGTGGTTGCTCCCCCAATGAGCAGCGGCAATTTAAATCCCTGACGTTCCATCTCGCGAGCTACATGCACCATTTCGTCCAAAGACGGAGTGATCAGTCCGCTGAGTCCGATCAAATCCGCGTTTTCCGCCTTCGCGCGTTCGAGAATCTTCTCGCACGGAACCATCACACCCATATCGATCACTTCGTAGTTATTGCACGCCAGGACGACTCCAACAATGTTCTTGCCGATATCGTGAACATCACCTTTGACGGTCGCGAGTACGATTTTCCCTTGAGATCTGACCGATTCGCCAGCCGCCTTCCTGGCTTCTTTCTCGGCTTCCATATAAGGAGTGAGGTGGGCCACGGCCTTTTTCATCACGCGTGCTGACTTCACCACTTGCGGCAAGAACATCTTGCCCGCTCCGAAAAGATCACCCACGACGCCCATGCCAGCCATCAATGGCCCTTCGATTACCGACAACGGGCGGCCCAGCTTGACCCGGGCCTCTTCGGCATCAGCCTCGATATAGGTGTCGATTCCTTTGACTAATGCGTGAGCGAGACGCTCCTCGACCGTGCCGCTGCGCCACTCTTCGGTCTTCTTTTCGGACGTGGCTTTCCCGGCGTCTTTCAGCCTTTCGCCGAACTCCACCAATCGCTCGGTGGCATCGGGCCGGCGGTTTAGCAGCACATCCTCGACCAGCACCTTCAACTCGGGCTCGATCTCCTCATACACTTCGAGCATGCCGGCATTCACAATGCCCATATCCATGCCGGCCGCGATGGCGTGATAAAGGAATGCGGAATGGATGGCTTCACGAACAATGTTGTTGCCGCGAAAACTAAATGAAATGTTGGAAACGCCGCCGCTTACTTTCGCGAAGGGCAGGTTTGCCTTGATCCATCGCGTGGCATGGATGTAGTCGATAGCGTAGTTGTTGTGTTCCTCCATGCCCGTGGCAACGGTGAGAATATTGGGGTCGAAGATAATGTCTTCCGGCGGAAACCCGACTTGATCGACCAAGATTCGGTAGGCGCGTTCTGAGGTACGGATCTTGTCCTCATAGTTTGCGGCTTGACCCCGCTCGTCGAAGGCCATTACGACCACGGCCGCTCCATATTTCAAAATGGTCGCCGCATGGTGGCTAAAGCGCTGTTCGCCTTCCTTCAGCGAAATCGAATTAACGATGCCTTTGCCTTGTAGGCACTTCAAGCCGGCCTCGATGACCTCCCATTTTGAGGAGTCCACCATGATGGGCACCTTTGCCACCTCCGGTTCGCTCGCGATCATTTGCAGGAATCGGGTCATGGCGGTGACGCCGTCGATCATCCCCTCATCCATGCAGACGTCGAGCACGTTTGCCCCGTTCTCGACCTGCTGCCGGGCCACACTTACTGACTCCTCGTACTTTCCTTCCTTGACCAGGCGGGCAAATCTCGGCGAACCGGCCACGTTGGTACGTTCACCGATCATGATGTAGACGCCCGGCTGTTGGGTGAATGGCTGGGATCCAGAAAGACGGAGGGGTCGGAACAGCGAAGGACTCGCGGCGGCGCTATCCGATGCGCTCACGCTCGACTCTCAATCTGGTTGGCATAGGACTCTTCAGCGGGTTTCGCCCCGAACCTTCGAGGTGGGCGCCCTTCGAGCGCTTTTGCAATGGCTGCGATGTGCTCGGGTGTGTTTCCACAGCAGCCGCCAGCGATGTTGATCAATCCATCTTTTGCAAAGTCGCCCAGATAACGGGCCATGTCTTTCGGCCCGAGATCGAAGCCGGTTTCCGACAGAGGATTCGGTAGACCGGCATTTGGATAACAGGAGATTGCCACGTCCGCTTTCCCTGAGAGTTCTTCGAGAAACGGATACATAAGATCAGGACCGAGCGAACAGTTGAGTCCTACCGACAACGGTTTCACGTGCCGCACTGCGTTCCAGAACGCCTCCGTCGTTTGGGCGGAGATCATCGTCTCGCCACCGCGGCCCACCGCAGCCGAGATCATGACCGGTAGCTCCTTGCCATCCTTATCGAACACCTCCCTGATTGCGACCAGTGCCGCTTTCGCGTTTAGGGAGTCGAAGATGGTCTCGACCAAGAGCAGGTCCACACCGCCTGTTATGAGAGCGCGTACCTGTTGCGCATAAGCGGCTTTGACCTGATCGAACGTGACCACGCGAAACCCTGGATCATCGGCGTCGGGCGAGTTCGAGAGAGAAACCGTGAGCGGTCCAATCGCTCCTGCCACGAATCGCTGTCGCGCAGTTGCGCTTCCGATACGCCCCGCCCATTCCCGACACTGTCGCGCTGATTGTTCATTGATATCGCAAGCCAAGCTGCCGAGAAATGGGTCGTCGACAATCTTCGAATAGAACTCCGGATTCTTGCGGCCCCCGTGCTCTCGCGGATCATCTACAAAAAATTCGCTCTGGGCGATGCTGGTCGCGCCGAATGTGTTGGTCTCAATGATGTCGGCCCCTGCCTCCAGAAACCTGCGATGAATATCCCCAATCATTTCTGGCTGGCTCAGCGTGAACAGATCACCATTGTTGAGAAGACTTTTCTTCGCGTCTTTAAAGCGGTCCCCTCGGATGTCCGCTTCCTTCATCCCATAGCTGCGGATCGTCGTGCCCATTGCACCGTCGATGATCGCAACCCGTTCCTCGAGAATCTTTTCCAGCGGATGCCGATGAGCGTTCTTCATAACGTGTTGATGATCTCGAAGCGGCCTGGGATTCTACCGGAACGCGAGCCATTCGCCAGAACTGGCCTGAATTATTATAGCGATGAGGCATTTATCCAAAACGTGCGGCGCACCATCGGTAAACCCGCAAGGCATTGGGGAGAATGAAAGATTGCGGCAGCTATCAAGACTCATACGAACCGAATGCCAAGGCTCATGGGGCGTCCGCTCGAAGTTGGGGGCCTCCAGGTCTAGATTGGAGTAGCGGTGGCCTGCAGACAAAGCTCGATATCCGCTGTCCGCCTGAACGGAAAAGCAATGCCATCCGGTTTACCAAGACAAGGTGGCCCAGGTGATTCACATAGATTGCCGCTCTGCTGATAATCAGAGAATTTTGATTTTATGCGAAAGGATAGCCATGATCAGTGTCACGGATGCCGCGCGCAAATTCGCCGATTGCGTCAACCGCACCCATTATCAAGACGTCGCTTTCGTCCTTCTCAAGAACGGCTCGCCCGTTGCCCGGCTGGTGCCCGACAGGGAAAAGGTCTGCACGGGCCGGGACTTGGCTGAGGCGCTGACCCGAACCGGATTGCCGACAGAGGAAGCCGCCGCCTGGCATCGTGCTTTCCAAAGCGCCCGTAAAACCCCTTCGCAGCCTGATCCATGGTGATCTGAGCTAGTCGCGTGGTTGATCATTCTGGTGCCCAACCCGATGCGGAGAACATCCACTTGGAGACTTGCAGATGAGCCGATATGACGGAAAGCGAGTGGTTATCACGGGCGGGACGAGCGGGATAGGGCTAGCCGCCGCCAAGCTGCTGGTGAACGACGGAGCCCGGGTTTTGGTTACCGGGCGCACGAAGGCCAGGCTCGACTTGGCATCTGAGCAACTCGGGCCTAAAGCGATCGTCCTAAAGAGCGATGCGTCATCGCTCTACGACATCGATGCTCTCGCCGCTCGGGTGAAATCCGAACTCAACACACTCGACGCGCTATTGATCTGTTCCGGTCAAACGCGCTTCGTTCCGTTCGACAGCGTGACGGAGGAAACTTATGATGACTTGTTCGCGGTGAATACGAAGGGCTCGTACTTCACTGTGCAGAAGCTTGCCCCACTGATGAACAAGGGCAGCGCAGTCGTGTTCACGACGGCGATTGCCAACGTGCTCGGCAATCCGATGATCAGCGTCTATTCGGCCACCAAAGCTGCGCTTCGCTCAATGGTGCGCTCGCTTGCACGCGAACTTCTGCCACGCGGAGTCCGTGTAAATGCTGTAAGTCCGGGCCCCATCGATACCGGAATTCTTGAAAGTGCGATGCCGCGGGAAGCGGCTGCGCGTACGAAGCAGCAGATGAGCGAGAGCAACCCGATGCAGCGCTTCGGTGATCCCGAAGAGGTTGCGAAAGCTTTGGTGTTCCTTGCATTCGAGGCGACGTACACGACGGGTGCGGAACTTGCGGTGGACGGAGGCCGCACTCAGCTTTGAAGAGGCATTACAGCGCACGACCGCTTCCTTTCCCGTGGCTTCAACCCCGCTCTTAGCGGCACCGTACCGGCCGCGGTGAAGCTCAGGATCGCAGCCTGGATCCTTTCCGCGAAAATTTCTGAAGGGAAGGTCTTCGGCCGGTGAATAAGGGCAATCGGTGTGCCGATGCGAGCGACTCTACGCACAAGCAGGCACCATCCAATGTGGAGGGTGTGTTCCTCGCTGGCAACGGATGGAGCACAATCGGGGTGATTGCACCGCTCGAAGAAGACCTCGGCCGACCGGTCCTCACCGCGAACCAGGCATCGTTCTGGTATGCACTACGTCAAGCAGGAGTGGGGGCCCAGGCGCTCCAGCCGGTTGCTTGCCCGCGACGATTATGGCCAGGTGTTCAAAAGAAACCTGGAACCAGGAAGGAAATAAAACAATGGTGGCTGAAGGGCTGGTTTGCGGATGTTGATTTCCGTACTGGGAGAGCAGCAGGAACCCGGTTAGCCCGTCACTCGCCACTGACTGAGCACGTCAGAAGCTTCGCAGGAGAAAATCTCTCGCGTTCCACAGCACTTTTTCTCGCATCGGGTCCGGCAGCATGCGAGCAATCTCGATTGCCCCCATCATGGTTGAAAAGATCGCAAAGAATGCCCGTTCTTTGTCCACGGTTCGCCGGCCAGGCATAAACGGCACCATTCGGCACTTATAATTCACTAGCTCCGCCACGATCTGCGGCTTCATCCGCCTATCCACCCGCGCCAATTCAGGGGCAAGTGTTGCCAGGGGGCAGCCGTGCTCCGGATATTCGCACATTTCCGAACGCAGGTAGGTTTTCACAATTGCTTTCCATGCCTCTCCCGGGGGTGCTTGCTCAGCAGCACGAACCAGAGTTGTGATGATTTCACGAAAACCGTCTTTCAGGGACTCCATGAGCAACTCGTCCTTGCTGGCAAAGTGCTTGTAAAACCCTCCATGGGTCAGACCAGCGTCGCGCATTACAGCAGCAACAGCCGCCCCATTCAAGCCCTCGGCGCGGACGCGCCGCGAGGCGTCTTTCACGATCTTCTGATGGGTCTCGAGTTTGTGTTCAGGCCGATAGCGCATAGCTATATAGGATGCTGCGAATCATCCTAAGATGCAACCTTGAGCCCCAGAAGGAATGGCAAAAAGAAACCGGAATCCATAGGATTATATAAATCATCCTATCACCAGAAAGGAGAACTTCCAATGTCCCATCCAAATTTGTCCGGGGTCGCCTCAGGCGTGCCCGGCGTACCTATGCCTAAAACCACCGGAGTGCTGGTCATTGAGACTGCCAAGAAGGGGGTGACCCCTCAACAGATCATGGCCGAGATACCGGAAGAGATTCAGGCAACGGTGAAGCTCTACCTCGACGGGAAAATCCGCCAGTGGTATTCGCGCGGCGATGGCAAAGGCGTCATCTTCCTGGTCGAGGCGAAAACCGAGGACGAGGCACGAGCCATTGTGGAAATACTGCCGCTCGCGAAGAAACAGCTAATGGATCACGAATACATTCCCGTCGGCCCCCTGGTGCCGCTGAGGGCGTTGATGGGTCTAGAGGCGTAGCCAACGGCTGTCCTCGCGATAGCGCTCGTACAGGAAAGAATCCCTAGAAGGAGAAGATCATGATCAAACCAAGAGTCATTGTGACTGGTGCGACCGGGAAGACGGGCAGCGTCGTGGTTACCGAACTGCTGAAGGCAGGCTATCCCGTTCGCGCCATGGTGCGCCGGGAAGATGACCGGAGTGCGCGCCTGAAGGCGCAAGGGGCCGATATCGCAGTCGCCGACATGAGCGATGTCGAGCGCGTGGCCGATGCGCTGAAGGACGTCCAGCGTGCCTATTATTGTCCGCCTTTCGATCCCTACATGATTCAGGGCGCGGTCGCCTTCGCGGTCGCCGCCAGGGAAGCCCGGCTCGAACATATCGTCGGCCTGACGCAATGGCTGGCGAGCCCTTCGCATCCCTCGCTCATGACTCGCCAACTGTGGCTGGTCGATCGGCTGTTCTCGATGACGCCGGGAGTCGCACATACGATCGTCAGGCCGGGCATCTTCGCTGACGCCTACCTAACCACGATTGGCTCGGCCGTGCACCTCGGCATCTTTCCCTGGATGTCCGGCAATAGCCGCAACGCGCCACCTTCCAATGAGGACATAGCGCGAGTCGCCATCGCGGCCCTCATGGATCCTGCGCGACATGCCGGGAAGAGCTACCGCCCCACCGGGCCAGAGCTGTTAGGTGCGGAGGATATGGCCAAGGCGATCGGCCGGGCCGTCGGGCGGCCAGTCAAGTTCGTGCCCACACCCACTTGGCTGTTCATGAAGGCCGCGCGAATGAGCGGTTTTCCAATCGACATGTTCAGTGGCATTCGCTACTACATTGACGATCACGAGCGCGGTGCGTTCGAGCTGGGCGCGCCAACGACCGATGTGCTCGATGTGACCGGCCGCCCCGCCGAAGACTTCGAGACGATCGCTCGTCGTTATGCGGCGCCCTTCCGCAACCAGCGGACCTTCGGCAACTGGCTTCGCGAGTTCGCGCAGTTCATGTTGACCCCCTTCAGCCCGGGCTTCAATTGGGACCGATATGACCGCGAACTGCGCCGCCCGTTCCCGCAGAAGCCTCAGTTCGCGACCGACTCTAAGGTGTGGCGGCGCGAGCACGCCATCGCCGACCCTGCCAAGTCTGCAGCGTCAGTCCATACCAAAGCTACTTCTGGTGCGAGCCGCTCTCAATGGTTGGAATCTCAATAGGAGGAATTGATGCAAACGCAACACGCTTTTTTCTTCAGCATCGCCTTCAGCTGTATTGCTATCAAAGAGACACCCAAGGACAAGCGGTTGGTGGAGTATTTGCCAGCGTATTCTCCAGACTTGAATCCCATGCGGCCGCCTTGTTAACGGGTCGCAAGTATGTCGGCATCGAATTCGACGCCGAGTATTTCAACCAGGCATCAGCGCGGTTAGCTCGCGTGAAGGAGACAGTCGCAGCCAAGCGGCTCTCTCCCTTCATTCCCACGTTGCCTGGATGATGCGTGGAGTGCCCCCGCTTTCCTTAGCTTCCACTCCCAATGTCTGTCGAAGTGCATAAGCGACTCGGCGGACTACGCACTGACCGAGATCCGCCGATTCAGATTGCCGAGGTGCCGCCATCCACAAACAACTCCACCCCATTTACATAACTGGAGTCGTCTGAAGCAAGAAACAGCGCGACCGCCGCGATTTCCTCGGGACGGCCCATCTTTCCCCGCGGGATCAGGGATTCGAACTGCCGTTTCGACTCC
>Ga0123355_10019922_pt1 | contig 10690 bp, 9 predicted proteins | sample TergutEmb28metaG_3_FD_89872 | JGI IMG/M metagenome (GOLD analysis project Ga0123355, IMG submission 89872) | Embiratermes neotenicus P1 segment gut microbial communities from Petit-Saut dam, French Guiana - Emb289 P1 | ecosystem: Host-associated > Arthropoda: Insects > Digestive system > Gut ...
GTGACAAGTATCTATATAACAATATAAGAAAGACACCACGTTCGCAGAAGAATACTCCAAATAACACGCAAAACAGTACACGAAGGAGAAGGTAGTGTATTTGTCATATGAATAAAGTCGGGAGTATAATTTGATATTACTGAAAAATCCCCCTAAATTTTCGAGAGAAAATAAGGGGGATTAACTTATAAAGCATTATTTATAACCGTTTCACTGACAGTGTAGAAAAATTGACAGACAAATTTGTTGTCAACCATATACTTCAATGTTGAGTCATTTATTATGCTAGTCAATATTGAATACATAAGCAAAAATGCCATGATTATGGTGAATATACTAATTACAAAATTTACTGCATAAAAAAAATCCGTTGGCTCGCCGCCATGCACATCCAAAAATTTGTTTATCCACCACACTGTATAGGGAAAGAAAACCGCAAACAAGCCAAGCAACATAAGAAAGTTAGTTTTGAAAAGCATCCAGACAGCATTATTTTCACCATAATTACTCCACATAAAGGTGTCAAAATCAACAAATATTGCCAAAACAACCATCAGGGCGATAAGTATAATATAGCTTCCAAAAAAGAAATGCCACTTGCCGTGCCGATAAAAAAATTCTTCTGCACGGTCAAATATAGTTTTGTATCCAGTAGGACGCGGAGGTTCTCTGCCATGTTCGTTGTAACCGTTGTTGTAATGGTCATAACTATCCCAACCCATATATTATACCATCCTTTCAAAAAGGCTCCTCGCATAAGCGAGGAGCCTTAAAAAGTCTGTTTTTTGTTAAAACTCCAACAAAATTATGCGGTTTGTAAGGGTAAAAGCATTTCAGTATATCAAAATAGCTCCTGTTTCCGAATTCCAGTTTACAGATGCACCTAGGACTTCAGATACATAAGCAAGTGGCACAAACACACGTCCACTATGCACAAAAGGTGTCCCCATATCGTTAGGAAGTGGAGAATCGATAGAGATTAACCATGTTGCGTCGTATGTGTCCACGATTACTGTACCAGCTGCACGATTCCAAGCAACTGTCGCGCCTAACCCTTCAGCCACATATCGTATTGGCATCATTGGCAAACCACTTGTGCTATTGTATTCAACAAAAGGCACGGCACTAGCAATATAAAATTCTCCGTTTAAGGTGTAGACAGGGCTGTTAACTGTCCATTCCATAATGGCATGGCCTTCATTTTCAGCTATATATTCAGCCATAACAACCAAGGGTACCGACAAACTAAGCACCAACACAAATAGCAATGAAAATTTCTTTCCGATTTTCATAAAAGCAAAAAACCTCCTTTCTTTACACTTTAATTACAACATTTTTTTCAGTTTCTTTGCAATTTCTTTTAAGCATTCATTGTTTCCTCACAACAGTTCACTACGATGTTCCAAACATAACGCTTTTAATGATGTTAACTACAATTGTTATAATATGTAGACATGTCGTGTAATGACAGTATAGTGTCATTGTCACAAGAAGTCAACTAGTGTCCCATTCGACTTCACTTTTACGTCGAATGGGACACTATAGCGTGTTCCTATGTTAAGTTGTTGTTACATTTGAAAATTAGCATGGGTACATTGTATAAGCCAACCACAAAGCGGTAATTCTATATAAGATTGGTTTTTTAAGAGCCTGTCTAGTATCTTCATGTTGCTGGAACAGCGTGACAGGTTCTAATACAAAGGAGGAACGGGATGCTGAAACATTTTATTAAAACGACTTTAATATGCTCTCTAGTAGCTATAGTGGCCTATGGCCTTATTTGTGCGTCGCATATTATTGGATTTCCCAATGAAATTAGACTTACAGAAGATACTCAGCATAAGCTTGCCTTTAGGGTACCATTGCAAGCTACTATCTACAGTGAATCGCTAGAGGCGTTAAAAGTCAATCATGCGCGTATTAACGAGCCTGTTACTGTATTCCTGCATGACCCGCTGTGGATTGAGGCAACAGGAAGCGGTACAGCAAGCATGACATTAAACGCTTTTGGATTCCCCGTTAAGGAAGTAACGCTTGATGTACTTCCAACCATGGAGGTTATACCTTGCGGGATAACAGTAGGGGTGCGAATTAACACCAATGGCGTAATGGTTTTAGGTACAGGCGCGGTAAGAGATATGTATGGACGTCTTCATAATCCCAGTGACGGTATATTACGTCCAGGGGATTTAATTTTGTCCGCAAATGGCCAAAGCTTAACCAACAAGGAAGACCTAATACTTGCTATTGCCGAAAGCGACGATATTCTAACACTTCAAGTCAAACGCGATAATGAAACATTAGAAGCAGTTATAACACCAATAAGAGCCGCTAGCGGAAATATGATTGGCAGTTGGGTACGTGATTCAACCCAAGGAATCGGCACCATCACCTATTTCAACCCCGAAACAAATACATTTGGTGCCCTAGGCCATGGAATCATGGATGTAGATACTAAACGTCTGATGAGTGTACGTAGCGGGTATATTATTTCTGCACGGATTACTGCAATAAAAAAAGGCATGAGAGGCACACCTGGCGAACTGGTTGGAGTAATAGAACCTCAAAATGTTTTGGGGCAGATTAGAACCAATAGTCCATATGGCATTTATGGGGTAATGGAACATTCTCCCGTTTCATCTGAACCCATGCCAGTAGCTAAACAAGACCAAATAGTAGAAGGCCCAGCCACGATTAGGACAAATGTAATAGATAATCAAGTACGAGATTTTGAAATATATATTGAGAGTGTGAACAGATTTTCCGTTGACGATACTAAAGGTATGGTAATTCGCATTACAGATAGAGAGCTATTATCCGCTACTAATGGTATTGTTCAGGGCATGAGTGGAAGCCCTATTATGCAGAATGGTAGGATAATTGGGGCTGTCACCCATGTTTTTGTACAAGACCCTACCAAAGGCTATGGAATTTTTATTGAAAATATGATTAGGCAAGAAAGATATGTTCGCTTACGCAATTGACGTATGTTCCGTATTGACAACTGGGCAAATAATGTCGATAATTGGAATTGTGCGAGTCGAATTGTAGTCTTATATGCGTATATGACGTTCGACTAGTAACCAAATAGTGTATGGAGGTGTGCTGTGAATAGCGCGATTATTACCCTAGCAATTATTGACGATGATCAAGGAATGCTGGATTATTTCAGCAAAAGTGTTGCAACTAACAAGAATCTTGAATTAATTGGTACTGCAACCAGCAGCAGGGAGGGGCTAAACCTTATTAAGTCTTGTCGAGTAGACGCTGTATTGGTTGATTTGGTAATGCCCAACGAAGACGGCTTTCACTTTTTAGAATCCCTAGATAAGTACTCTGGTGAGAAAAGGCCCGCATGTATTATTATGTCAGAAATAGGTACGATGCCTGTCGTAGCACAGGCATCGGTACTAGGGGCAGACCATTTTACCATGAAGCCTTTTGATACGGAAGTACTTTTTAGACGTATCGTAGAAATATGTCGATTCAAGAACCATATGAGTTCAAATGATTTCGATGACGATGCCAAAGACCCGTCTCAAACTAGAACCACAGAGGACTATATTCATCACATTTTGAACGGACTACCAATAAACCAATCGCTTCTGGGATATCGATACATAAAGACGGCCTTGCGGCTATCTATTAAAGACCCAGGAATGCTTGACAGAATAACCAAGGATTTGTATCCAACAATAGCCAGTAATCATAAAAGTTCGCCTTCACGGGTAGAACGCGCCATACGCCATGCTATTTGCGGTATTTGGAAAAAAGGGGGTTGGAGGCAATTTAGCAATCTAGTGGGCGTACAAAATGACGAGAGACCCTCAAATGGGAATTTTTTGGCCGCAATCGCTAACCGATATCATTATTTTTATATCTCTAACAGTAAGTCATCACAGTAAATCTGTATAAAAATAAGCCTCTTTACGGCATAAAAACCGTAGAGAGGCTTATTTAATTAGGGTGCCATGGGCGTGTTTCACATGCCGCTGACAGTAAAAAGTTATCAGTTATTTATTTCTTCCAAAAGCCAGCTTCCGTTCAGTTCCGCTCAATAGCCGCTGGATATTCCCGCGGTGCAAGAAGAATGCCATAGAGGCCATAACAACTGCAATCAAAAGCGTTTCGGGTCTATGGTTGAAAAATAGCAATAATGGCAAAAACAACAGTGCCATACTCAAAGAGGTAAGAGACATATAACGTGTGGCCATTAAAATAATAAATCCGATAGCATAGGCCGGAAGTGCCGCACGCCAATCAAGTGCTAACATAACCCCAAGCATGGAAGCGATGCCCTTCCCCCCCTTAAACTTTAGGAAGAAGGGGAAATTATGCCCCAATATTACGCCAAGCCCTGCATACAACCCTGGAAGCAAACTTGCACCTTCAATAAAACTGCCACCGCCGTTAAAAAGCAATGCACATACCATATAAGCGGCTATAGCCTTTAGTACATCAATCACAAACACTGCAATTCCGGCGCGTTTGCCAATCACACGGATTACGTTGGATGTACCTGCGTTGCCGCTTCCATGTTCGCGCACATCAAGGTTTTTTGTTACCTTGCCAACAATATACGCGCTTTGTATGCATCCAAAAGCATAGCCAATAAGTAAACAAGCCAATCGAAACAAGTCTGTAGTTAGTAGCATAACTAATCACCTTTCCAGCCAACCATACAAAATTAATATGAGAGCCTAAGGAATGTCTGAAAAATAACTTACCAAATTTTTCGCCTATTCCTAAATATGTCGCGTATAGAAATCCGGGTTGATTTTAATAAAACGTTCAAATTCAACTTCAGGCAAAGGACGGCTGATTAGGTACCCTTGCAAATAATCCACATCATTATCTTGCAAAAACTCTAACTGCGTGCGTGTTTCCACTCCTTCGGCAGTAGTTGTCATATTCAATCCACGAACTAGCACAATTATACTTTCTACTATTGGATACGCGGTACGGTCATGTAATGCACGTGCCAAATGCATCCTCTCAATTTTTATGTTATCCACTGGAAGCCGAGTTAATGCAATAAGTGGTAAAAAACTTCCACTATAACCGTCAATTGACACCCTAAAGCCAGAATTCTGTAAAACTTGTATAGCACGCTGGGCTTCTTCAAAATTAGCCGCTATAGTACGTTCAGACAGCTCTATCATTAGACGTGCTGGTTCAATAGAATAGCGCGACACTGAAGCTAATAGGGTTTGTACAAAATTCTCGGATAGCAACTGCCTAGGCGAAATATTTATTGAGACTGATAAAAACAAACCATGGCCATTATCTTGCCACGCTCTTAGTTTTTGGCACGCCGCCTCAATTACATAATTACCGATTTCTACTATTTTACCTGTTTTTTCTGCAATGGGTATAAATGAGGCTGGCAACAACAGCCCACGCTGTGGATGTACCATACGTACCAATGCCTCGGCTCCAGTAATCTCCTTGGTACGTGCATGTACACGCGGTTGGAAAAACAGGGTGAATGCGCGATTTTCTATCCCCTGCATTATTTCCTTCTGCAATTCCATAGGCATGTCGGTTGTTTCATAAATGTCGTTCTTGCCTGGTTTAAGCATATCCCCCAATGTATCGCGGAAAACCATTTCGTCTTCACGTACTGTCCATTGCGGTTGAGGAATCCCAACTGAAAGAATCCAATTGCCCCCTCCTTCGCATTTGAAGGTACATTGGTTCCAGCGAATTACAACGCCTTCTCTGTCCACATTCACAGTATAAGCATCATATTCCCACACATGGCCTTCACGCAGTACCCTTGCAATATGTTCTTCATTCATATCACTACGTACATCTTCCCCCAAGAAATAGTGCATGGGACGCCCCTGCATCTCGTCGGGACACGAATTAAAAAATGTATAAAAATGTTTATTAGCACAAACTAGCTTAAAAGCTGTGTCGGTCACTATAATGAAAAGACCGGGCATTTCAAGCATTTCGTCTATCATTCGTGCCTTCAAGTCATTTTTGCCCTGCAACGCGTTTACTATTTTTTTGCTGTCCATCCCCAATTCCTCCTTTTTAACATCGGATATACTATTTTGGCTTCTCTATATTGGATTTAGGGCGTGTTGCCGCTCAAAGAACACGCCCCTGTTCCAAGTGGAACCAAATCTAAGAACCCACTATGAGTATATACTATCGCAATATCAAAAACCTACGAATACGCAGAAACTCGTCTTCAAACCCATGGTCTTCAAAGAAATCTCGCAGTTCATTTAGAGTACCAAAAGGTTGACTGCGTGTTTCTTGTTCCAGCCTACTTGCAAAAGACAAAGGTATATCCTCAGACAGAGACATCCACTCGTCGGCCATAGCAGTATTTACGTTGGTAAACAATGTAATATACTGGTCAAACTCAGAAACATTAAAAGGAAGGTCACTACCACTGTTCATGCGCCCGCGGCGTCCCATAATCGCACCAACCTGCTGATTGTTGAACCCTACCCGGAAAAGTTCCTGTTGAGTAGCCGTATTGATATTAATGCGGCGCGGCTGGACATGATGTGGACTATCTACATTAACTCGGATATTATCAGCAAGCTCATGAATGCGTCTTTCAGACAGAGTTACGCCCGATACTTGCGCGATTTCGCCCATGCTTTTGATTGTATAGCCATTGCCCCGGGAATTTACAATAGCCGTGGCTTGAGCAGAAGTCAGCCCCGCTTCCTGAAGTTCGCTTGCAGTAGCGGTGTTTACATCTACTATGATATCTGGTGTTGCTGCAACAATTTCTTCCACATCATATGTTGAAATAAACTGCCTGTTTTGTTCAAATACGCTCTGTGTCACGAGGTTTTGGGTACGCAATTGATATATGTCGGTAAACCAAGCACGTTCTCTAGCGCGAATAATTTCTCGGGCTATATTAGTATTTACACCAAGAAGCTGAGTAAGTTCGTCTTGTGTGGCTGTGTTGATATTTGTACTTACCTTAAAAAGGTGTGCGTAATTATCAAAATCCCGCCTAGAAACCCTGGTATCAATAAATTTTATGTCCTCTACGCGTTGGAATGGACTATGGTTACGATAGCGCACAACAGAAGAACCTATTTGTATTTCTGCATTTGTAAGCACACGATTTATTTGTGAGGCCGTTGCTGTATTAATATTAACTCGTTCGCCGGTATAGCCCCACCAACGTCGCTGATGGCCACCCGCAGTAGCACGGAACCCGTCTGGTGTCCACATGCCAAGCCTTGCCGCACGCGCCCTGTTTTCGTCCATAAGAAGGCTTGACCATAACCAATGGTCTTGATAAAACACGCGGTCTACTTGTGCAAGTCCGCGCATAACCAATGCACGGTTATAAACATTTCGTTCGTGAATAAGATACACGGCTGTCCAACGGTCATCAAAACGTGCATCGCCCACTTGTGCCGCACTTACCACTAGTTCTACCGCACGTCCCAGTAAGGCACCAGCCATAAAATCCCGTGCATCTGTACGTCCCATAGTATCTACTCCGGCCAAACGTACTAAGGCCACATCATCTGAACCCCAAATTTGTACTCGCAAGGCATCACCATCTATTACTTGCAAAACAGTTGCCCAAGTATCACCTGTAATCCGTACATAACTATCTGAAGAAGCATTTACTGATGTTTGTGCTAGAACTGAAAAAACCATTACAAAAGCAAAAATCATTGCTCCAAAACGTTTGATTATCAATGTAACTCTTCCTCTCTATTTGAATACAGCTTGAATACAACTTAGGAATGTCTGAAAATCGCCCATTCCTTATGAGGTTGTATTCCCAATAGCTATCTCCCCACTAATAATAAAACTACCCCATATATTGCTAAAATCCCTACCGCTACATAATCATAAGAGGCTAATCTCATAATTTTCATTTTGGTACGGTTTATATCACCGCGATAACAGCGGGCATCCATGGCCTGTGCTAGTTCATCTGCGCGACGGAAGGCAGAAATAAAAAGCGGAACCAGCAACGGTATCAAGCTCTTGGCCTTTTGTATTAAGCCGCCTGTATCAAAATCCGCGCCTCGTGCCATTTGTGCTTTCATGATTTTATCCACTTCTTCCATAAGCGTTGGAATAAACCGCAAAGCAATGGTCATCATCATAGCAATTTCATGTACTGGCACTCGGATTTTTTTCAAAGGTTTTAGTAATGATTCAATTGCATCAGTCAATTGAATTGGAGTAGTAGTAAAAGTCATAATCGAAGAACTCACAATCAAAATAATTAAACGCAAAGCCAACTTACCAGCCTGCTCAAGCCCTTCTAGTGTGATGCGTAAAAACAAAAACTCAACCAGAACATGTTCACCGGGTGTAAAAAAGACATTCATCAATGCGGTAAAACAAATTATAAATAGCATTGGCCTGAGCCCGCGTAGCATAAATGTTGGTGGCACTTTTGATAATGCAATTACTCCAACCAAAGCCGCAAGCGCGATTCCATAACCGACCCAATTACGTATCGCAAACAATGATGATATAAAGAACATGGTTCCAGCTAGCTTAACACGTGGGTCTAACCTATGGATTATGGACTGTGCGGGATAATACTGCCCTATTACAATTCTTGCCATAATACCTCCGTCGCATCTTCTACGGTGAAAATATTGGGTGGAATGTCCAGCCCATGGCTTTGAAGGGAATTCATTAGCACTGAAATCGGGGGCGCGGCTAGTCCTACAGATTCAAGCCGTTCTACTTGAGCAAAAACTTCCGCAGGTGTGCCTGAGAGAATTAAGCGGCCTCCTGCCATAACAAAAATCCTATCTGCAAGTCGTGCCACTTCCTCCATGCTATGTGATACCATTATAACTGTATTACCAACGGTTTTGTGCATTTCTGCAATTTGGGATAATATAGCGTCTCTTCCGGCGGGGTCTAGTCCAGCTGTGGGTTCGTCCAGCACGAGTACCTCTGGACGCATAGCCAGCACACCGGCTATTGCGGCGCGTCTTTTCTGCCCGCCTGAAAGTTCAAAGGGTGATTTTTCGTAAATTTCTTCACCAAGCCCTACAAGCCCTAAAGCTTCTTTAACCCGCAAGTCAATTTCTTCTTGAGAAAGTCCCATATTACCCGGCCCGAAAGCTACGTCCTTATAGACATTCATTTCAAACAATTGGTGTTCGGGGTATTGAAAGACCAGCCCCACCCGTTGCCTAACGCTCTTTAGGCGGCTTTTATCCTCGAATACATTTTCGCCGTTTAGTAGGACTTCTCCTTCACTAGGCTTAAGTAGCCCGTTAAAATGCTGGATAAGCGTACTTTTGCCTGAACCGGTATGTCCGATTATACCAACACATTCACCTGCATTGATAGCAAAACTTACATTTTCAAGTGCCGTTCGTGCAAACGGTGTACCTTTATCGTAGGTATGGCTTAAGTTCTTTATTTCGAGTGCTATATTTTTTTTGTTAAGGTCAAGTTCGTGTGACGGAGTCCCATACCCTGCAAGGGATTCTGTCCCTTGACCCTGCAACGGGCTTGCCCTTTGACCCGTTTTTTTGGAGGTATTAAGGTAATGTGTTATGAAATCATCGTGAGTTAGGATGTTGGGGGGCATTGGAAAGCCTTTTTGTATTAGGGCGTGGGATAGGGCTGTGGGTGCCGGTACATCAAGCCCCAAGGATTTCATACGTTCTACTTGCTTGAAGATGGTGTGTGGCGTACCGTCCATTACCATTGAACCCTTATCCATTACAATTACGCGTTTAGCTTTAACAGCCTCCTCCATAAAGTGAGTGATTAGGATTACGGTTATGCCCGCCTCTTTGTTAAGGCATGTAACCGTTTTTAGGACTTCCTTGCGCCCTGAAGGGTCAAGCATTGCTGTTGGTTCGTCCAAAACAATACAGTCGGGGCGCATTGCTAATACACCCGCAATAGCAATTCTTTGTTTTTGCCCTCCAGACAATTGATGGGGCGCGGAATTGGCATATTGAAACATGCCAACATTCTGTAAAGCTTCATCCACCCTTTTTCGGATTTCTGCCGATTCTACCCCGAGATTTTCGGGCCCAAAGGCAACATCTTCTTCAATAATAGTGGCTACTAGTTGGTTGTCGGGGTTTTGGAAAACCATACCTGTTGATTGCCTGATTGGCCATGCGTTTTGAGGTTCTTTTGAATCCAAACCCTTTACCCACAATGTACCTTTCGTAGGAATAAGTAGGGCATTCAGATGCCGTGCCAGAGTGGATTTCCCCGAGCCGTTATGCCCCAAAATAGCTACAAATTCACCCGGTTGTATATCAATATTTATATCATGCAAAGCCAGTACAGTTTCTTCTGACTCGCTAATACGCATATATTCAAAATGCAGACCGTCGCTATGAAAGATATGTATCAGTCCCTTATCCCGGATTTCTTTAATCTTATCACATTCCCGACAATTTTCCAATGAAGCATTTCATAGAATCGTTCCGCCAATTCATACCGCGTACTTAGGCTTTATTAACAACCCGCACCAACACACGGCTTAGCCCATCAGAGCAGAATGGTGAAGTAGGAATATTCAAAAAATTCCCAAAATAGTAAATTAGAAAATCTCCGTTTTAGGGGACACTAGGGGGGGATAATAATGAAAAATCACCCTATAGAATAATTTGATTCAAACTCAAATCATACCATAGAGTGATTTTTATGCGATAAACAATCTTTTCTTTAATATTTGTTCCCTCAAGTA
>Ga0123355_10019923_pt1 | contig 10690 bp, 6 predicted proteins | sample TergutEmb28metaG_3_FD_89872 | JGI IMG/M metagenome (GOLD analysis project Ga0123355, IMG submission 89872) | Embiratermes neotenicus P1 segment gut microbial communities from Petit-Saut dam, French Guiana - Emb289 P1 | ecosystem: Host-associated > Arthropoda: Insects > Digestive system > Gut ...
AAATACCATTAAGTCGTCAGCTCCTGAAGATGGGCACAAGGTGGCCCGAAACATGTTGAGCAACTTATAAAGAGCAACTTATAAGGAGAAATAAATATAATACTAAGTGACATCTAGTTGGTTCTTATTCCATATTGAACTACGCTGCACGTTCAACCACACATCAAAAATATATGTACACGTACACCATGCTGATAATACCTTCACTATGCCGAAGGGGCAGGCATATAGCTACCAACTCTAGCTGAATTTTCGAAAACAATGACAAGTTTGAAAAATGGAAAAGATTAATTTCAGAAACGGAAAGCTGAGTAAATGAAGTGCCTTATCTTCTGTATGAAGAAGTACGATTTAGTGTATGAAGACATACAGACTGAGGATTTTATTTAGTGTTAAAATCTTAAAATAAAAAAAAAACACATTTATAAACTTTGAAATCGACTTTATCTTTGCTTGTTAAGTAGTTAGAGAATTTTACTACCCATTCTGCGATTACAAGTAACCCTTCCCTCGAGCAAGAAATTCACTCTTGTTGCTAGACCACAAATTTATTTCTAACAAAGAAACAGGGAATTCCAGCTTCCTCTTTTTCCTTCGTGTTACAAGAAATAACATAAAATATTTTTGATGATGTTGCTTCTTTGAGAGTATGAGAAATTACGTACACACTGTAGGCTGTATGTCTACATAGCTTTCTTTAGAATTGTAAAATATCAAAAAGAAAATAAATAGATCAACAATTCTGCAATTTTAAATTCTTCTGTTACCGATTACTCCTACATTGCCCTGTATATGCATTGTCTTATAAAATTTAATCCTTATTCAGTAGTATATAGAACGCTGATTAATTAAGCCATGGCTCAAATTCTCGCTCTGCCAAATGCTCTATTACGTACGCCACGAAGCATAGTTCTGCTTGATAAGCTAATAGTCTTTCTGTTAGTCAAAAATTCCTTGCCTCCTATGGAGCCTGAAATTCGTCACACTTTTATAGGATTCGACGCTGTTCTCTGTCTTAAGTCCAAAGAATCCAATCCTCATCGTCACCGTCCCTCACCTTAAAATTAATGAAAATACTACATTTTTAAACTACATTTACACCACCCTCGTCCTGAGAGTTCCTGAATAAAACCGTGTAAGCATTCTCCTGTTTCCAAAGCGTGCGATATGTTCTCTCAGTGTTATTTTCTTTGGTTTAATCGTCGACTTTCGGAGAGCAGTACTCTTTTTTCTGTTAAATGTAGCAGTTCGCACAGCTTAAGTACGTACGTAAGCGTTTTTGAATATAATGTGCTGTACTTCCTCAGATTAACATTGTGGAATTAAATTGAATTTAACTTCAATATGCAACATCTTTCTGTGTTCCTAAGCACTGTGTTCTAATGTGCACAAATTTCAGACGGGGAAAATTACAGACATTAATAAATGTGAAACTAATTGCAAGCAGGTGGTGAAATTGCAATATATGAGCGAATGTTTTCCCCCAGCGAAATAATATGTAATGTAACGTACAGAGCAAGCGACATGAAGGCAAAAACCAGTAAAGATTTTGGAGTCAAATTTTTCTTACACATTTGTCGAAGTTAGAGTCAGAAAAGATGGGTGCACAAATGGTCAATTTTAAAATAAACACTACACGTGTTATGGTGCGTAAACAAAATTACGTTGACTGTTACAGTATGAGACAAGCACAACTCAAGCTTAAGTCTTACATGTACGTGCTTGTATCATATTAAATTGTAAATTTATTTACTTCTGAATTTAAATAAATAAAATAATTATTGTATGCCCGCCACAAATTTGAGCTCCTACCAGACGTTTAAAGTCATAAATACATTACTGTAGATTTCGTGGATGAAAGAACTAACATTCCGAGAGTGACCTGACAAAATTGAGTTTTTTTTTCTTTAGCCAGCAAAAGATATTTTAACCTCCATTAATGGTAACCTACATTTTAATTAAAATAATTTGTGTGAATCTACACAATGGTAACAGGAATGTCTTGGTAAGTTAATTTAAATGTCCAAAATATAACATTAGAATATCTCTATAAGAAGAATTTTTTATAATCGAGAGAAGGTTGAGACAATAAATCTCAACAAAAATTTCGGGAATGCAACTTCGTCAAACGCATTCATATACGTATTTAACCGTGGATAATTTGACATCGAATCAAAACATAAATCAAATTTTATGGATAGGAATGTAATGGGTGGTAGTTTTTTGCAACATTTATCCTTGGAAAAGTTCCATCGACAGACTTCACACTGCCAAATTTTGTCATTGTCCTTAGAAACTGTATCTGCCATACAGTAGCTTTCATAAAACTGTGCAGTTACACTTGTTTGCGAGATCTGTTTCCTTGTAGTGTATATTGGAAGCAATAAATTTTACGTTGAGCATGCATCTGAAACTCAGTATCATTTACCTTTAATTTTGAAAATATTAATCCCTGTGGCTTACTGTAAATTGTCATATAAATATCGAAGGTAAATCCGGAAGTTTTTGTAATTATATGTTCCGCATTAATGCTGATATTTTACCATTATCAGCAATGGTCCATCGAAGTTCAACGCTGAATAAATTTATTTTAGTGTATTTTAATAGTCTGAATAATAATTTTGAATAAATCCTTTGTATTTTTATTCTGGGCTTGGTATGTGGTGGGTATGGGTGAGGTGAGGGGGTGTATAGGGTCTTCGTGGGGAAACCGAAGGGAAGGAGACCACTGAGAAGACCTAGGCGTAGATGGGTGGATAATATTAGGATGGATCTCCAGTAGGTGGGATGTGGGTGTATGGACTGGATTGGGTTGGTCCAGGATAGAGACAGGTGGCGGACACTTGTGAGTGCGGTAATGAACCTTCGGGCTCCGTGAAATGCGGGGAATTTCTTGACTAGCTGCAAACCAGTTAGTTTCCCAAGAAGGGCTCTGCACCATGAAGTAAGTAAGTAAGTATTTTCACCCTTCAACCAATTCCTTACATTCATATTTTGTAGTTATTATTTTTCTGAAAAGTTTACTTCCATAAAATAAAGGGAATTTCTTGAAAAACTGGGAAACTCTTTACTTTAAGAAAACACTATATTTCTTTACGTTTTTTGTTTCAGATTTCTAATTACTTACATTTTCCACAGAAGGGGAATGTAGTAGAGATTTTAAGGAGAGTGGGAATAAAAAAAAATTTAACGCAATTCAAGACCACGTTTTCACAGTGATTTTAGTTTCCCTTCTAAACTTATGTGTCATTTTATGTCGAAAGTCCCGTAAATCGCTGATCTATATTAATAATTGCCCAACGAGGTGCAACACGAAGCAGTCTATTTATTATTCTGCAAGTTCACTCTATGTGTTTCGGGTATCAACCACACCCATCATCAGGAGTACATAAAACTGTAACTACAGCCTCCGGTACTGGTCATATTTTTTTGCGCAGCTACCTCTCTCCAACGTAGCCAGTGTTGGAGTTAGGTAGCTGTACAAAATATATGACCTGTACAGGAGGCTCTAGTTACAGTTTTGCGTACACGGGTGTGGTTGACACCCGAAACATGTAGAGTGAACTTGCAGAATAATAATTAGACTAGTTTATTACTCCCGTGATGTTTCTTTGCGGAAAGATGACTGGCTGGTTTGTGTGCTGTATATGAGACACGAACAAAACAGTTCACCTAAGGTATATGTAAATCAACCTTCAAACTTCTACCACACTCATCTCTTTCGTAATTATTAAAGTGCACTCGTGAGTACAAACGTTACATAAGATAGCATTACTCTTCTCATAATAAGCGAAAGTTAACTTTCGTACTTCTTTACACTGTAACGCACTGAATTATCCGACTATATTTCGGTTCCTCTCTTTGCACACGACAAAAATTCGATGATGACAAGTTAAGCTAAACCTGAGTTTTAAGTAATTCGCCTTAATTTATGTAAAGGAAAGCAACCGTTATGCTGATATTCTTAATTACGATTAAGAGACTTTGATAATAACTGTTTATAACAGGACCGTTTCGTATGGAAAAGCATCGTTTCGGAAAGCTTTAACTCATCCTTTGCCACCCGCAACCATAGTTGTGTAAGAGAAAGGATGAACACGCATAATCTTACTCTGTCTAGGAGCTGCCTCTGCTGCTACCAGAATTTCTCACTTGTATTTTCGCTTCATTACTGTCTCAATTTACTTTGACTTTGGTATAGGATATGTTATATTCTGGACGAAAACATGGAAAGGTAGTGAGTGTAAGAGCGACAGGCTGCATACGTAAACTTCCAATATCCCTGCATATTCTTTTCTTGACTAGAGACTCGTAATTTGTAATGTTAATTCCGGATATAGAAGAAAATAAATTGAATATTTTGATAGACGACAAATTTTAAAACCCTACAGAATACTGTTGTTTAATTCTCCTCAAATTTCAGTTATTCGTATTCATTATACTTTTGCAGACCTTTAAACTGGAGCTTGCGTTTCAAAGACTGCGGGATCAGGACAGAAACATCGTATCGAAAAAAACAAGTAAAACGTTTCTGAAAATTTTGAATTCAAATTTCAAAAGCTTCAAGGGATTGGTTTTCTAAATTCCTTCAATGTAGCCATATTGCAGCGTTTAATACGTATGTAAGACTTAAATTCATAAACGTACATACACACTCAGTGGCTACAGTAAATATTTTCATGGTGAAAATTTAACTTATTGATGAAATATTCTACACAAAAACAACGAACCAAAAATCTTTGTTAAAAATTAAATTGAAAATATAATGAATAAATAAAAAAGCTAAGGACTGACGCATTTTTCTCTTGTATTTTCAATTTTCATTTGTTTTTAATTCCTATTAAAACCACGTATATTCCGCATCAACACATTAAAGCTGGCAGGAAAAGTAATTTTTTGTATTCCTGTGTCCTTTAATATAATTTTCTTCATTAATCATAGGGTCTGTTGGCAATATAGAGGAAATCAGCACTTGTAGATGGATACAGTTCAACTGTTTCCTGCAGCACTAATAATCTACATTCGTCTATGTGCAATACAAGCTTGGAAGTGCACAATATGTACATTATTAATGCATAATCTAAAATCTTGTAATAAGGTTTATATACTGGCAAGAAATTACTCATTTGAAAGTTATGTCAAAAATAAATTGGAGAAACAAATAAATGTGTATGATTGAATGTCATAAAGAGAGACAATACCTGAAGAAATACAATTTTGTTTCCTGACACAACATTAGTATTGGCGTTTTATAAGTTATAATATCCTTTATACACACACACATACATACACACATGCTCGTATATATATATATATCTTTCGGAGGCAATGATTGTCATAAAACCTCAGAAAATAATAAACGTCCGTTGGTTTTAGAACGTAATTAAATACACTGCGCCGAGAACAGAGGAAATCTTAGCCGCTTCGCCGTTCAAGATATACTCTTACTTTTATAACAGCCGTTGTATCATTATAGTGATCACAAGGTCTTGCTACTACACCTTGTCTATAACAAAATAATTCTGTCGGCCTTCCCACAGAGTATTCACTACAGCATATTTCGAAACTAATCTGTTGTGAAATGCGTAAAATATAAATGGTTACTTTGTGCTAAATGCCTGGCACCACAAGTAGCCTTATTAGGTTAGGAAAGCTATACTTTACGCACATTAACGAAGAATAATCTTTTCTGAAAAAAAAAATGCATATTTGTTTGGTTTCGTTTCGGGTAAAATTTGTTTTTCTGGAGAAGATTCAGATTTAATCTGAAGCGAGGAAGAAAGAACATTGAATATTATTGGCCCTCTGTCTACATTAACAGTCAGATTGAGGTCAGGAAGTGCTTGCAATCATTCAGTGCAGAATCTTTTGTCTTCCAGGTTGCTATCCAAAAATTTAAAGATCAAGATATATAAAACTATAAATTTTAAGCTCGTGGTTCCGTGCATCGTAATTCAATGTGAATAAAAATCCAACAGATGCAACAGTATGCAGATATTTATTTACTGCAAGACTACTCTACATGTTTCGGGTGTCAGAGCACCCATCATCAGGAGTATTAAAAACTCTACCCGCAGCCTCCATTACAGGTCATACTACTTGTACCGCTACTCCCCTCCTAAGTGGTCTGATCTGGTCTGATTATGGGTGCTGTGACACCCGAAACATGTAGAGTAGTTTTGCTGTGAATAAATATCTGCATACTGTTGCATCTGTTGGATTTTTATTCACATAAAACTATAATTTTGCCTGTTGTTTTGTATGAGTGTGAAACTTGGTCGTTGACATTGCGGGAGGAAAGGAAGCTGAGGGTGTTTCAGAACATGGTGTTGAAGAGAATATTTGGGCCTAGGAGGGACGAGATAACGGGGGAATGGAGGAGATTGCATAACGAGGAGCTAAATAATTTGTACACCTCACCCTATATGGTGCGGGTGACAAAATCGAGAAGAATGAGATGGGCTGGGCATCTGGCGCGTATGGGTGAAGAGAGGGGGTGTATAGGGTCTTGGTGGGGAAACCGGAGGGAAAGAGACTACTGGGGAGACCTAGGTGTAGATGGATGGATAATACTAGGATGGATCTCCAGGAGGTGGGATGTGGGTATATGGACTGGATTGGGCTGGCCAAGGATAGAGACAGGTGGCGGACGCTTGTGAGTGCGGTAATGAACCTTCAGGTACCTTGAAATGCGAGGAATTTCTTGACTAGCTGCAAACCAGTTAGCTTCTCAAGAAGGACTCTGCACCATGTAGTAAGTAAGTATCTACATTAACAGTGGGAAATATTTTAAAGCATTGCTTATTTCTGCATAAATTGTTGTGTTATAATGGTGTGCAGGCAAAGTTTTGTCCTTCGACATGAATATCATGAGCTACAAGAAAGAGAAAGACACGCGTTTGCAGAAAGGCAGTGGTTTTCTTGTACGGTGCGTGTTAAGATCTGCTCTTTGTAGCATGTATATGTTACGTGGCTTGTTAATTAATTCAAACTCTTTTACTGCATGCAGAAGTTCAGACATTAAAGTTCAGACAATACTGCTTCCCAGAAAATACTACACGTAACACAGAAACATCTGAGAAACTTAGAGTATCACAGACATCAAGAGCACATCGTACCATTAAGGAACCTGAAGTTTAACCAAAAACTTTAATATATTCGTACCATAATTTACATGCAAACATTCCATTCAATAATAATTGAACTAATTACAACTGTTACTAATAAGAAGCCTAAATTTGCCCAACATTTTCTTGAACTGCTCAAATAGTGCGATATTACAGAAATTTTATATTTCGATAAGAAAGAGAAACACTTAACACTAGAGAAGTTATGTATATATATATATATATACATAATTTAAATTATGTTTATATATATACACATAATTTCAATAGTGTTAAGTGCGTCTCTTTCCTTATCGAAATATAAAATTTCTGTAATATCGCATTATTTGAGCAGTTTCAGGAATATATATATATATATATAAGTAAAATAACGAAATAAAAGTAATATTTTATCTGTAATTGAATACTTTTATACTTCAATATTAGCTAAAAATTCTAGAAAATTTGTTAATACTTACCAATATCAATGTTTTCAATAACAAGTAATATTTTTACTTTTATTTTCTGAAGAACTTGTGATTCCTTTTATACTCTCGCAGATTACCTTCAGTTTATTGCGCGCTACTATCACTTTACTCTTTTATCTCTACTAGAACCACACGTCGGATTTATTTCACAGAATTTCAAAGAATTCTAAAAAAAATACTTCACTTGTTCACATACTGCATTCTAACTATCACTGGATCCGGTAGCGTACCGGAACTAGTATACTGAACCTATATATTATATTTATATCTATATTTTATTAACTTGCAAACCTTCAGTCTTTTAACCTTCAGAGTTATACACACACACACACACATGCACGCACACACGTTGGATGTGGTGAATTAAATTACCAACTGAAAAGTGTATAGCATTAGGTCAATTAACATTAAAAATTCAGCAGTGTCAGGGTCCTCAGTGGTCCTCAGTGGTCCTGTGTTCTTTGGATGTAAGGAATATATAATACAGAATGCGGCAGAAAGAACTCCCCTATTTGAGAAGCAAATAAATTAAAAACCAAAGAAAATATGGCAAATATTTTTATATTTCTGGAAAACACGTAGAATGCCATTTGACATCAATGTTTTTTAAATAAATCATCTTTCAAGTGGCAGCCTTGAATATTGATAAACTGATGTAGCCTTTCGGTAGTTGTCCATGAACTTGAGAACCATTTCAGGTGTAACTGCAGCAACTTCCTGTCGTATCGCCTCCTTCAGAGCTTCCAAAGTTTGTCCTGTTTGTCTAAAGTTTGATACCCAACGGTAAATCATTTTCTTATCAGAAACAGCCTCCAGTCGACCAAGCGCAAAGCGGATGCGAAATGCACGCTGTGTTGCTACCGACGACCCGCCATTTTTTATAAACTCCTTAACAATAAAGGCTCTATATTCTTCCAACCACAGCATTTTATGCATTGAAAATGGCATGTACTGCTGTTCGAAAACGTGATCCACACCACTGTATGTGCTCCCCACCCGAAGTTATGACCCTCCCAAATTGGGGTGTTCTTTCTGCCGCCCCCTGTATATAATATATATAATATAAAATAAGTTCACCGCCTAAAATATATAACTTTTGGTAAATGCTAATTCATTACTGTGACAGTTTCTTGGAATCAACCTCTTTCCTTACCCTTACGAAACTCGTCATGGGCATCTTGCTGCTTCATGTTCAACACAAAACTACCGACGGTTTATGACGTCAGTTTTCTGCACCTCCCAAATAAGGAAATAATTTCGCGCCTTAGAAAGGTAATAAGAAACCCCGTGTGATTAAATATAGCATTGGAGATTCGATTTTATAAATAAGTTTATATTTGTTTTCGGAAAGGTTGTTTAAATTCGTAAGACATAAAAGAAATGAATTTTTTTTTCCGTGAACGAAATATCTGTAAGGAACTTACGTAATCAGTTTAATTCATTAAACCGCGTAATTTCTTTAGAGTGGACGGGATTTCCTTAAAAAGATTTTATAATTAAGGAGATAGGATCAGAAGTGTGGAAGTAGTGATGAGAAATGGAAAGAATATTTGAAGTATCAAAGCTAGGAAAAGGAAGAGTGATGGGAAATATGTTTAACTGATGTCATGTAGGAGTCTTCGTTTGAAGTTTAAATTGGGTTCTTTCTTAAATAAATTACTTACGTCCTTCAGCCACACGAATTAGCAAATTTCTTGGCTTATTTTAAATTACGTCCGTACTTTAAAACCTGTCGAAAGTTCAAGTAAACTTAAAGTCTACAGTATATATATATATATATATATATATGGGGAAACATAATTCGCACGAGGCCATATCGCTTCTGAGCCCCTTACTGTTAATGTGTTTGGTTCTACACAGGAAATAAAAAATAATCAATATTTTTTCGAAATGTTGAGAATCGTTTCGTAATGAGTCATTTTCGAAACGTGAGATTTTATTCCATAGAATACACGAACTTCAAAGATAGGAACATAATAACCCTAAAAGTATATATAAGGTAAAGTGATCCCGTTACGGGCCTGGTGTGGCCCGGAGGGCGGGTAGAAGTATAACTCTACTTTTCCAAGACCGCAGCACTAGAAGGGGGTGAGTGGTCAGCAACACGCCCTGGCCGCACTTTACCCCCGGAAAAGACCCGGTACCCATTTTGCAGGAGGCTGGGTGGGCCCCAGGACCGGTCTGGACTGGCGGAAAATCTCGTCCCCACTGGGATTCGATCCCGGACCGTCCAGCCCGTAATCAGTCGTTATAACGACTGAGCTACCGGACCCACAAAAAGTATATATACTTGTACCGTAAATTACATTTAATATTTTGTTTCAGTTTTTACAATCAAACACATTTGAATTGTAAATTTGATATAAATAGCCATATTTTATTTTACATTTCATGTAACTCGGTATACATGAATACTGCAAATATTTTACTGGGCCTCCTAACACAGTGACTACTCAGGACGTCTTTTATTTGGGAAACCCTGAGTTCTAATCGCGGCCTGAATGCTGCTTTCGTCTTGCACTTCCTGGATCCATGCAGCACATTTCTTACTCAGCCATTCTTGGGTATTATTCTTTGTAGTACTATTAGACGCTAAAGTTATTGAAGTGAGTAAATGTATTCTGATTTTTTAGCACCTGTTTATTTAACAACGCTGTCAGTTTCTAATATATATATAAAAAAAGTGAAGTGAACGAAGCAAAGTGAAGTTGAATGAGGTGAAGTGAAGTGCAGTATAGGGAAGGGCGAGGGGAGGGGGAACGAGTCTTTATGGAATAGGTTTTTAGGAGTAGTATGTGAGGAGAAGTGAATGACTGGGGTGAAAGCGTGAGTGAAATAATGATTTTAAAAAAAATACAAGAAACTGTACACAGTACTGTCTTGCTTGGGTGTTTTTACCTTTTGTACATGTGGTATTGTAACTTGTCTTGGGTGGTTTGTTGCTAGTTTTAAGTTGTCTTGTGTGTAATTGTTGTTGGTTGACCTTGTGTATTTTTGTAGTTGTCTTGTTGTGTTGTTATCTTATGTGTATTTGTTGTACTGTGTGTGCATTGCTTTTTTTTTTACTTTAGATGCCGGACTGCTGGCTAGAAGTCA
>Ga0123355_10019924_pt1 | contig 10690 bp, 9 predicted proteins | sample TergutEmb28metaG_3_FD_89872 | JGI IMG/M metagenome (GOLD analysis project Ga0123355, IMG submission 89872) | Embiratermes neotenicus P1 segment gut microbial communities from Petit-Saut dam, French Guiana - Emb289 P1 | ecosystem: Host-associated > Arthropoda: Insects > Digestive system > Gut ...
GAATCTTGTCGGTTTTTTCGCACTAAGTTGTAACTTAAATTTGCGATTGCGGAAGGCATACAACCATACTCATTGTTACAACCAAACTGAATAAATTTTTGTAGATATTTCCTCACGAGTTCACCCCTTTTCACTTTATCGTTGATGATTTTGACATAAGCGTTCAATGCCAGGTATATCAAAGGATTGACGGCATTACTCGTCTTAACGCTACAATGATGCGACCTGTAGCCTTCGCTCCAATTACATTATATAAAATTCTGATAATCTTATCTAAGCGATTTTCACGAATATCCAAAAGCCAAGCAAAATCATCAACAGAATGCTTAACTATTTGCATTTCTGCCCTTGTAAGCTTTCCGCATAGAGGAATAAGCTCTCCGCAATACATAGCCGCCATCCAATCATGTATTAAGGCTTCGTGCTTTTGATGCTGTAAATCTGCCGCGCTTGTCCATTTTGATAGGGTTAAGATAATTTTCTGACACCATTCTTTAGAATTACGCACTATCTCGGGAGGGCAGTGGCGGTAGCTTGGCAAATCGTATAAATCTCCGTAGGTGTTTACGTGTACGTATAAGCTCATGCAAAAATCTGCATCAGCCCAAATATTATTTATGTCAAACTTGATATCATTTTCAGTTAAAAGGCCTCGGCGTATCAGTTTACCCCATATTTTATCAGGCAAGTGCTTTTCTTGCTTTTTCTCTTCTGGGATATTAATCTCTTCTATAAAATCTGCTGCGTTCATAAAAAGTAAATATTGGCCAGAGGCCACTTCAATTCCAGAATTTAAAGCCTCTACTGTTTCGCCATGCTCTAAATGCAAGACTCTAATACGAGGGTCTTTTTCTTTGTACCCATCGCATAGAGCCTTACTTGCATCTGTTGAACCATTGTCTACCAAGATTATCTCAAAATTACTAAACTCTTGATTTAATATGCTGTTTAAACAGGTAGGCAAAGTCTCTTTACAATTATACACAGGGATTACTATGCTTAATAGTTTACTATACATACAAATCTCTCCTGTTTTTTACCGTTGATACTTTTGCCAAAAGCTTACAAAGGCATTAAACGCGCTAAGTTAGCCATTACCTTTTTTTCTCCGACGCGGTCGAAATTTACTGTCACCTCATAATCTGCTCCTGCTGGGTTTATTGCTAAAACTTCGCCGCTACCGTACTTCATTTGTCTAACCCTGTCACCTACTGAAAAATTTAGCGTTTTATCTTTTGGAGTGGGGATATCCTTGCTATAAGGGTTGACCCGTTTCTCTACCGGCTTAAGCCTTGGGCTTATGGGCACACGAGGGGATGTTGGCCGAGATTCTCCTTTAGCTGATACATTTTCGTAATATTCGCGAGGAAGTTCCTTCATAAAGCGGCTTACGGCACTGTTCACTGTGCGTCCGTATTGTACCCTTTGTAAAGCCCAGGTAATGTATAGTATTTGGCGGGCGCGGGTTATTCCTACGTAACATAATCTGCGTTCTTCTTCTAAGGCGTCCATCTCTCCGCTTGTTACACTTCTGTAGGAAGGGAAAAGCCCCTCTTCAAAGCCTATCATAAACACCTGGTTAAATTCTAAGCCTTTGGCACTGTGCAGGGTTAGTAGGCTAACGGTTTCTACTCCTTCTTCGTGGCTATCTATATCTGCTACCAGAGCAACATCTTCTAAAAATGCTGCCAAGCCTAAATCTTCATCAGAACCTTGGCCAGCTTCAAACTCAAAAGCTTTGGTCACTAGCTCTTTTACGTTATCTACCCTTGCTGTACCTTCAGGAGTACCATCTGCCAGGCTTTCCAAGTATGCTGTGTCATCTAAGATTTTTTGTAATAACTTAGTAACACTATTTTCTGCAGAGAATTTCTCAAAACTTGTCATTAGATTGCTAAAAGAGTTTAATGACGATGCCGCTTTCTTACCCAAGCCTTCAATTTCGGCAGTATGTTTAATAGCCTCCGAAAGTGTCAATCCATTTTGAACGGCATAAACCTGAACTTTATCTATACTTTTATCCCCTATGCCTCGGCGCGGCACATTGATTATACGTGCCCAGGCTATTTCATCTGCAGGGTTATTAACAGCTTTTAAATATGCCAGTACATCTTTAACTTCCATGCGTTCGTAAAAACGTACACCGCCGTACAAACGGTAGGGTATACCTGTCATAACCAACCTATCTTCGACAGTACGGCTTTGGGAGTTATTGCGATATAAAACTGCAAAATCGTTATAATTTGCACCTTTTGTCTTTTGCTCCATGATGGTAGACGCAATAAATGCAGCTTCTTCTCCATCTGTTGGAGATTTGTATACTTTTATTTTCTCTCCGTCGCCATTGTCTGTCCACAGGGCTTTTTCACTACGGTTGATATTTCTGCTTACAACAGCATTTGCTGCTTCCAAAATATTTTGAGTACTTCTGTAGTTTTGCTCCAATTTAATGATGCGAGCGTTAGGAAAATCACGTTCAAAATTCAATATATTTTTAATATTTGCCCCTCGCCAGCCGTATATACTTTGATCGTCGTCCCCCACCACGCAAAGGTTTTGCCTGGTGCCTGCCAATAGACTTACTAGTCGGTATTGGGCTGTGTTAGTATCTTGATATTCGTCTACCATTACATAATGAAAACGATCCTGATACCATTGCAAAACCTGGGGCACTTGCTCAAATAGCTCCACCGTTTTAAAAATTATGTCGTCAAAATCTAGAGCATTATTGGCTCTCAGTTTTTTTTGATATAACTCATAAACTTCTACTATATTGCCCATCATAAATTCACCAGCTGTTTGGCGGCCCATTTTATCTGGGGTAATCAGCTCGTTTTTTTGAGAACTTATTACACTGGCCACATAGCGAGGCGGATAATGTTTTTCGCTTAGATTTTTTTCTGCAATGCAATCTTTTATAAGGCGTTCAGAATCTGCTGTGTCGTAAATAGTAAAGCGCGTGCTGTATCCTAGCCTATCAATTTCTTGCCTAAGTATGCGCACACAGGTAGAATGGAATGTTGCCACCCAACAGCGGCTTCCAAGCGGGCTCAACTTTTCTACACGCTCTCGCATTTCTCTTGCAGCTTTATTAGTAAAAGTGATTGCAAGTATGTTGTATGGAGACACGCCCGTTTCTATCAAATGGGCTATACGATGAGTAAGTACACGAGTTTTACCAGAACCCGCACCGGCAAAAATCAGAAGAGGCCCTTCTTTATGCAACACTGCCTCTTGCTGAGCCGGATTTAGACTTTTTACAAGATCGTTCATTTTACTTGTTTTCCTTTCAGCGTTTTTAAAAATCGCTCTATGTTTGTATTCATTACTAGTTCTTCTCTAATGCCGCTTTTTTTAATAAACGTTTTGGCATATCTAAGCTTACCAACTTCAGATGCCTTGTGTGCATCACTGCCTGCAATAATGGGAACATCAAGCTTTTTACATACAATAAGAATTTCCCTAATTATGGCACCTCCATCATAACGTCTGTGCCCTGGTTTTAGGGATTTGTTATTTATTTCTATTATCGTCCCTGTCTCTTTTGCTGCCTCTACAATATCTTGGACAATTATGGGTACATTAGGATCTCCTAAATGGCCAATGATATTTATATTCGGATTTTTCATAGCTTTTATTATAGTGGCAGTGTTAGCAGAGGCATTGCCAGGCAGATAAATTCCAGTATGTATGCTTGCTATTGTATAGTCGAGCTTGCTTAATATTTCGTTCGGCACATCGCTATTGCCACGTTTGTCAAGAATGTTAACTTCTACACCTTTTAGCCATGGCATTTTTTTGTAAAAACTTGGCAAGTTTAAAATGTCTGTAAAATATGATAAAGAACAACTACCTGGCATAGCAGGGCCATGATCGCTTATACCGCATAATTTTAGATTTAAATCGTTTGCTCTTTCTAGCATTTGTTCCAAACTACTGAATGCATGGCCGCTTGCAGTAGTATGACAATGCACATCTAAGAGAAATTGCAATAAAAGTACCTCTGTTTCCAAATTTTTTGTTAAACATTTGTATTGTCGATATTATATATGATTATGGCGCGAAAGTCCAAGAAGAAAATAATTTGCAAATAATTTTCACTATATTACCTGTGTACAAGTATGGGCTAGATAGATATAATATATAAGTGGGCATTATAAATTTGCTCGCTTTTAAAAGGGGGTCGTGTTGATGAGACTTTTTTTAGAAGAAACTATAACACAAAAACTGCTAAACGAAGTTAGATGCAACCTATGTGGACAACAAATAAAAAAGGATGATTTTGGCTATATAGCCGACCATCTATCTGTGAGTAAATCTTGGGGATACGGGCAACCAACCGATGGAGAGACTCATGCATTTGATTTATGTTACGACTGTTATGTAGATTTAGTTAGCCGATTTGAGATTCCTATGCAGGTTACTTCGGTGTTTGGAGAACTTGAAGAGGCGAGATAAAATTAGTAAAGTTCGCTGTTTTGGATATAGTTGATGATTTGGGTAAAAGCTAATAAACTGTAAAAATGGGGCAAATCGAAATTACTTCGATTGCCCTATTTTTGTGGATTAGAACTGTTGTCGGAATCATCTGCTTTTCTCCAAATATTCTAAAATCGCAGCTCCCAACTCGGTAAATGGCTGAAGTGGCTTTATGGCAATATCTGTACCAAAAATAGCAGTATTATGAAATACCCAACTATTTGTCATTTCATAACCATTAACTGTCTCTTCCCACACCATCCAATGATGCTCCCGCCATTCTTCCCAAGTATATTCAGGCATTGTTATGTGATGAAATTCAACGCGGTTATTTGCAAAAATAAGGTGAGTATATTCAAAGCCGGTCATTTCAGAATCTATCAGCGTAATAATCCTGCCATCCTCATCCACAAACAAGTTATGAACAGATCCAAAATTTATCCATGTTAACTGCTCTCCGTTTGCAAATGCAGCCATTTCTAACATTCTGTATGCACCGTCTATATATTTGAATATACGATAAAATCCACCATAGCAGCCTTCAAATGTTTGCTGAAAATGCATAAGAATTTCGGGAATGCCGTCATTATCAAAATCAAAAAGCTTAAAATAATTTGCGTAATGGAGAGAGTAAGGGTAAACCCAGGGTTCATCTGTAATTATGTTTCCTTGATTATCAAAAAATGCAGAATAACCCTCCTCTGTTAGAGATAAAGAGATATCGGGAATTTCGTCTGTTGTAATCAGCTGTTGACTCTCATTATCCCATCCCAGTATATATCGGCCTGTAGCCAGAGAAATACGCCTTTCTTCATCCCAAGTAGTTTCTGCGCGGATAACATTTGTGAGTAAAGTGGTAAAATCCATTAAAAAATCTATGGCAACTTGCCGGCCGTACTCGCTTATACCAGTTTGTTCAACTAAAACATCTTGTATCTCATCTTCTACTTGCCACCACGGCCGCCAATCGTCCGGCAATTCAGACACACGATTTTCAAACTCGTAAAAATCCCAACTGCCATCTTGCATACTTTGTTGTAGTGTAAAATATCGTATTACGCCATTTTCGTCTAAATAGGTTATTCCACTCCAGGGCAAAGTGCCTAGGCCCCAGTAATTATTGATAACAAATACCTCATTTGGGGATAGTTCAGAAGTCATTCCGAAACTTCCTAGCTGAAAGAAGATAAGTTCGTCATTTATATCGTCATTGCCAATCAATATAACAGCGAAATTTGATACCGGCTTGTTTGCCCAAATCATAAGTCTATCGCCATCCGTTAAACCATCATCGTAACCACCGTTGCGCACCAAACGAACTTCGCTGTAATCCAACTCGCGGATGTTGTCAAAACTATTTATAAATTCATCATCTGCAAAAGCAATTTGGATTTCAAGCTCTGATATGGCTATCTCTGGCGTTGGATTAGGTAGTTGTGGTTCATCTGGTACATTAGCAGACGGTGTTGGCGTGTTTTGTGCTCCATATGCCGCATCTTGGGCAGATACTTGCTCTGCTGTAACTTCACTGTCATTGCATGCAACTAGTGCTATTGTAACGATAAGCAATAAAACAATTTTTTTCATTTCTTCCTCCAAAATTTGCTATCTAAACAATGACCTAACAATAAGCAAAAAACCAGCAATTATAATCGGTATGCCAAAAATTGCTCCAACTACCGTAATTGACAGCACTAAGCCTAAAGCCATAATCACAATGCCTGTAATTACGCCTAGTAAACGCCCTGTCAGATTAAAAATAAGGCTGATAATTCCCCAAACTATACGGAAAGGCAGCAATAATATTTTCACACTTGTTCCTCATTTCATTTTAATTGTCTTGTATAAATATACGTCATTAAGGTTCAAAAGTTTCGCCTATTGAGTATCTATACGGCTTCGAAAGCTTTTGTCGGACTCACCGCTTGTTTTCAAAACAGCATGCAATACTCAATCTAAGATATATCATCTGTAACATTTTTAATCCACTTACCGCTAGGTACTCGCCAAAGTACGGTCATAGCTTTAAAAAAGCTGTCGCTGCGGAGTATTATAAAAACGATCCACACCGGCCAGCCTAGTATAAGCCCTGTAAATATGCCCAAGGGGATTGAAATAATCCACATAAATATAACGTCAGCCACCATAACAAACCTAGAATCTCCGCCGCCTCTAAGCGTCCCCATCATAGAAATACTGTCAAGTGCCATAAACACCACAAAAAACGAAATAATATTAATAATTTGCAAAGCGTACATGCGTGCTGTATCAGAAAGCTCGTAGATATTTACAAAGGGTACACGTATCGCTTGGATAAACACGAAGCCGATAAGCCCTACTACTAAGCTGATACCCAACATACCATTTGCTATTTGTTGTGCTCTGTCGTATCGCTTTTCGCCTATTGTATTGCCAACTATCACCGCTGTTGCGCTAGAAAAACTGAATATAACCATACCAGTAAACTGTATTACCAAAGCTCCTATGGCGTTAGCAGCCACAAATTCGCGCCCCATCCGTCCTATGATCACGCCTAAAATAAAAAAACCCATCGACCAAAACGCTTCGTTAACTACTACAGGGAATCCATGCTTCATGAAGCTTTTGCCAATGTACTTAGCTTTAATAAAAAACAGATTTTTTAGCCTAAATGCGAAATCTTTCTCAATTTTCAGTATATATATCGAAAACAGTATTAATTCAACAAATCGCGCGGTAACTGTCGCGATAGCTGCCCCTGCAATACCCAAGGGAGAAAACCCAAAATGGCCAAAAATAAGTATGTAATTCAACGACGCACTAATTATAAGTGATACAGAAAAAACAAGCACGGCTATTTTTACTATACCTACGGAACGCAGAGATACAGAAGTTGCGTTTGTAAAACCCCATACAAGGTAGCCTAAGCTCATGATACGTAAATATATGCTACCTTCGGCAATGACCTCTTGATCTGTAGTGATAATACCAATCAAGTGCTGCGGAATAAAAAATGCGATGGCAGCAAAAATAATGGTGACAACCGCAGCTATCCTATACATAAACGCAAATATATCGCGTACTCGTTCCTTTTCACCAGCACCCCAATGCTGTGCCATAAGCACACCACAACCTGAAGCTACTCCAAAAATAAATATCATATAGACCATGGAAATTTGATTAGCCACCGCTGAAGCTGATAATTGTACCTCTCCTACCAAACCAAGCATCAGGGTATCTACAGCTTTTACACCGAAGTTAATTAGATTCATAAGTGCTACAGGCATTGCTATTGATGCAAATTTCTTAATAAATTCTTTGTCGATAAATTTGAATGAGATCATAGTAGCTCCTTTCGTTATGTTTGCTTAGCATAACAAAAGTGAAATTAAATTTCAACAATATCATATTTTAAGGTATAATATGGAGTAACAGAGGAACAAAAAGAGAGGATGGCTAAATTTATGGAAATAGCTAAATACAATAAGATAAAAATATCTGCTTTTATTAGAAGTTTAATACTTGCATTTATAGGATTAGTTATATTAGTTTTGTTGATTTATCTACTCACAACATATTCTGTTGCATTTGGATATCTAGTCGTAATTTTCCCAATAATGTCGGTACTGATGTGGTTAGCTACAAGAACCCATGGATATATACTTTCTGATGAAGGAATCGCATCCTGCAAATTTTCTAATAAAGTGTACTCGCGAGACCGTTACATAAAATGGAAAGATGTTGCCAATGTTGAATACAAACCGGCACTATTAAAGCATCTTGGTACTGGTAGGGTCATTATACTTTCTACCAATGGTGCAATTATATTCGTAGATGACAGTCAGGTCGATTTTGAAAAAATAGTTTCTACCATTTATGAGAAAAGTGGCATAAGTAGACCTTTGCAAAGCTTACCACGCTTTGAACCAAAAAAAGAAAAGCCGAAAAGCACCCTTCGAAAGGAAAAAAAGGAAGCAAGTATTCACGTGCAAAACTCATCACGCAGTGATTCAAAAAAAGAAAAACCGTCAATAGCCACTCCAAACGAGAAACGTGAAGTAAATATCCACAAGCGAAACTCGCCACGCTTTAATTCAAAAAAAGAAAAGCAATCAAATGCTTTTCTAAAACTGATGCGTAGGATGTTTTATACAGAAGATAGTGAATACAATAAAAGGCCTAAGTAGATTTACTTGCAAATGACACAAAATTTCAATTTGCTTATATAGCTCTGTTAAAAATTACAGGGAATGATTTTTGTAAAACGCTCAACAAAATAAACACAAAAAATGGATACCCAATTGCGAGGTATCCATTTTTGCATGTTCAATTCTGAGTTGGACAAGGTTTATGAAGTCTCAATAATAGCTTCCCCTCGAATATTTGAAATCGTTGGATAAATCATGTCAAAAGTTTCGCTTGTGACAGTAAACTGAACTTATTGTCCACAATGGACTTCCATCCAATTATCAAACTCTGGATTAACCCAAAATTAGTGTATCATTTAACAATGTTAAAATCAATATTAAATTTTGGATTATGTATTATTTTTGACTTTTGATTTTACCGTTTGAATTATTGTCATAAGATACTTTTTGGCTAGAAAATTGAAATAAAGTCCCCTTTGGTATTAGTATTTAGCTTTGATATTTTACTATTTGTGGAGTTTTTCCATTCTTGCTACATTACTTATCTTAACTTCAACATGCCCTTTATCACACAAACCTGTAAGCTTGATAATCCAGCATTTATGCAACTTTGACCGCCTTTATCCAAATCATCCCTCTCCCTTCCCACAAATTACCAATCATAATTTCCCACCTTTAGGAGAAACTTCTATTATTCATGTTCCTACGGGAGGGAATACCTTGCTACACAACAAAGTTGATATATGCGGTGTAAATACATCTAAGCTTCCTATATTAAAAAGTGATGAAAAGAAAATCCTCTTTGACAGAATCTTACAAGGAGACGAAGAGGCTAGAGAGCAGTATATCTTTGGTAATTTACGCCTGGTACTAAGCATAATCCAGCGTTTTAATAACCGTGGCGAGTACGCTGATGACATTTTTCAGGTAGGCTGCATTGGTTTAATCAAGGCAATTGACAATTTCGATATATCCCACGGCGTACAGTTTTCTACTTACGCCGTGCCTATGATTATAGGAGAAATTCGCCGATATTTACGAGATAACAACTCTATAAGAGTAAGCCGTTCTCTAAGAGATACAGCCTATAAAGCCCTACAGGTAAAAGAACGGCTAACCACAACAAACGCTAAAGAACCTACAATCGAAGAAATCGCCAAAGAACTAGAAATGCCAAAAGAGGACGTAATCTTTGCCCTTGATGCCATCCAAGATCCTATCTCTCTTTTCGAACCTGTTTACCAAGATGGAACAGATGCAATTTTCGTTATGGACCAAGTGAGCGATGACAAGAACACAGATATACGCTGGCTAGAAAATCTATCTCTGTCAGAAGCTTTGGCAAGACTTAACGATAGAGAAAAACTGATTTTAAACTTGCGATTTTTCGAAGGCAAAACTCAAATGGAAGTTGCAGACGAGATAGGGATCAGCCAAGCTCAAGTATCGCGTTTAGAAAAGAATGCACTTAAAAACATGAAAAAATACATCTCATAACAAAAAGGCGACTTTCAAATCCTAAATTTGAAAGTCGCCTTTTTCATTTATATATACTGATTACTCAGCTTTAGCTCTATTTTCAACAGTAAACTTAATACTTGTTCTTTCTTCTCCGTCCACTTCTAATTGAGAAAATGAAGGATAGCTAACTAAGTCTAATCCTTCAGATTCTACATATCCGCGTGCTACAGCTATGCTTTTAACAGCTTGGTTTACCGCCGCTGCGCCTATAGCCTGAAGCTCTACACCTTGACCTGAACGTACTACTGCTGCAATTGCGCCTGCCACTAATTTTGGCTTAGATTGGCTAGAAACTTTTAATAATTCCATAAATATCGCTCCATATCTTTTTTGACGTTGTGTCTTTTTACTTCAAAAATAATGTAACCGTTTTTGCCGGAATAATTCTACCAAAACGTTCCTTATTATGATATCATGTTCTTCATATAAGAAGAATTTACCAACGCACCTCCCTGCTTTCCTTATAAATTCTCCGGTAAACAGTCTTTTCTAAGATACTATAACCGAAAATGTCGTTTGGGGCAAGAAAAATGAAAAATTTATATGCAAATTATACAAAAAGA
>Ga0123355_10019925_pt1 | contig 10690 bp, 9 predicted proteins | sample TergutEmb28metaG_3_FD_89872 | JGI IMG/M metagenome (GOLD analysis project Ga0123355, IMG submission 89872) | Embiratermes neotenicus P1 segment gut microbial communities from Petit-Saut dam, French Guiana - Emb289 P1 | ecosystem: Host-associated > Arthropoda: Insects > Digestive system > Gut ...
CGGTCTGTCTTCTGCAAAAGATTCTTACTTGCGACCCGTAAACGGGTTCTCGAATTCTTTTAGGCTGATTTGGTCGGAAATTTGATCTTCCTTCAGCTGGTTTTGGATATACGCCGTGATGCGTTTTGTGCTTTTCCCGGTCGTGTCCACATAGTCACCAACATATGAACGTGGTCTTTGCATAGCTCTGCCTCGATGATGTTCACGCCCTTCCACTCGCACAATTGGCGCAAAATTTTCCCGATGTCTACTTTCAACTTACCATAGATTATCTGGCGTCGATATTTCGGCGCAAACACTATATGGTACTTGCAATTCCACTTGCTGTGTGCTAAACTATTACCGTCATTCCCCATTTGAATGACCTCCCTTTTGATGTTTTTTTGACGCAGTTGCCAGACCGCATCTCATTATATCATCTAAGGGAGCTTTTTTTCAATACCGCTTAAAGCGTTCACCCCCGGCATAGCCGGGGGTTTATTATACATAACAAAAAACAAGCGCAGCGTAAAAACTGCACTTGTAATTTCACTAATAAATCTACGCCGCTTTTTTCAGCGCACGCTCTAGCCATATTGACGCAATGTTGATGGCGTTATATAGCCCGCGGCGCTCACAGCGCTGTTGAATTCGCTCAAGCGGGCTCGCATCATCGTCAGTGCTCATCAGCCAAACATTTACTTTGTCAGCTGCTTCCATCTCACCAATTTTTTTGGTTGACACGATTTTCATCATCACTACAAATGAGTCAGCTAAACTGCCATAATAAATCGTGTCGCCGCAACGAACCAGCGGGTGGCCTTTATACATCCAAAACGGGCTCTCATTTTTTTTTGTTATCGTTTTGGTCGCGGTTTCTGCCATAATATGATCACACTTTCTATGTGCCAAAAGCACAAAATCACACACAAATTTCACGCATATTTTGAGCGCTCAGGCTTCATCTTTTTTCAAATATTCCTTCACCAGCGCCTGCAGCAGTTCATCGCGGTCAATGCGGCGAATCAGGCTGCGGGCATTGTTGTGCGTGGTAATATAAGTCGGATCCTCCGAAAGAATGTAGCCAACCATTTGGCTGATGGGGTTATAGCCTTTTTCTTCAAGCGCTTGATGCACAACGCGCAAAATGTTGCGCATTTCATCTTCTTGGTTGCCGCGGACACTAAATTGAATGGTATCATTTGCGTTCAAAGGACTTCCCTCCTTGCTGGTCTTATTATACACGATATGGAAGACAATTACAAGCCCTTTCGCAAAATTTCTAAAACACAATCAAGCTTGGGCATGAAAAAACGCGTCACAAGCACGAAGCATCATGGCAATATCTGTCTTGGCTGCAAGTTCCATCGGGGCATGCATGCTCAGCAGCGGCACACCCAAATCAATCACGTCAATGTTAAGTTTGGCTAAAAACATCGCAAGCGTGCCGCCGCCGCCTTCGTCAACTTTGCCCAAAAGCCCTGCTTGCCAAAGCACACCCGCATCATCCAGCACACGACGCACCCACGCTACAAATTCGGCATTGGCGTCAGACGCACCCGATTTCCCGCGGTGGCCGGTATATTTCGTTAACACCAAGCCATTGCCAATATAAGCTGAGTTGAGCGGATCCATTACATTGGGCCATGTGGGGTCAAAACCTGCATCCACATCAGCACTGAGGCACTTCGAATTGCGCAGCATCACCCGCGGATTTGCACCCTGTGCAAGTGCCAAATCGGTCAAAAAGTCTAGCAAATAGTTCGCATTGAGCCCTGTGTTGCCTTCGGAGCCAATTTCTTCTTTGTCTGCCAAAACAGCAACGGCGGTATAATCTGGGCTGTCCAGCTGAAAAATCGCCTCCGTGCAAGGGTATGCACACACGCGGTCATCATGCCCATAAGCGCCAACGAGCGCACGGTCAAACCCTACATCACAGGCCTTGAATGCCGGCACGGCCTCAAGCTCCGCTGAAATCAAATCTTCTTCGTTGATATCATATTGCTCGTTGAGCAGCTTGAGAATCGCAAGCTTAAAGCCCTCAGATTTCTCATCTATCATCAGTGGCCTGCTGCCGATGATGATATTGAGTTCTTCGCCTTTGATGCCCTCTTTGAGCTTGCGCTCGCCTTGCTCCTGCGCCAAATGCGGCAGCAAGTCAGTCACGCAAAACAATGGGTCGCCCTCTTTTTCACCGATGGCAATCTGCACCACGCTGCCGTCTTTTTTCACAATTGCGCCGTGCAACGCCAACGGAATGGTCACCCACTGATATTTGCGAATGCCGCCATAATAGTGCGTTTTGGCCAAGGCAAGGCCTTTGTCTTCATACAGCGGTTGCTGCTTTAGGTCAAGCCTGGGGGTATCAATATGCGCTGCAACCATGCGCAAACCTTCCTCCAGCGATTTTTTGCCAAGCACGGCCAAAAGCACCGCTTTGCTGCGATTATTCACATAAATCTTTGCGCCAGGCTGATACTGTTTGCCTTCCTTAAATTCCTCAAAGCCGTGTTGTTTCGCCTGTTCAATGGTCCAGGCAGCACACTCCCGCTCCGTTTTGCACACGTTTAAATATTTTTTATAGCCTTCGCAGAATGCGTCTGCCCTTGTGATTTCCTCGGGCGAAAGCACCTCACAAGCATGTTTTTGCCGCCGAAACAGCTCTTCACGCAGCAAATCTGCTTTTGATTTTTCTTTCGACATAATATCCTCCATGGCTTTCTTATTTTCATAAATTTAATATGCTTTGATATCGCCCATATGCGCGCATCACTTTATCAACATAATGTCTTGTTTGCGGGGTGGGGATATGTGGTATTGTGCGGCCGTCAGGCGAAACATCTGGGTTCGCCAACCACTGGTTCACACGGGTGCGCCCTGCATGATAAGCGGCAACGGCCACTTCAGTTTCACCAAACTCCTCAAGTAACATATCAAGAAAGAGTACACCATAGCGAATGGAAACCTCGGGCTGAAAAAGCGATTCCAGCGGCAAATTGCTGCCAGTGCGCATTTGGAGCCACTCGAACGTATCGGGCATGATTTGAGTCAATCCCAGCGCCCCCGCAGAAGACACTGCGCCGGGCCGAAAACTGCTTTCTGTTCGGATGAGCGCCAGCATCAACGGAAGCGATACGCGCGTACCTTCAATGCTCTCTTCTATCTCAGCGCGAAAGTGCAGCGGGTGGTGAAAATGATCATATATCTCACGCCGATACAACACCGCCAGGGTGAGTGCCGGCACCAGCAATGCCACCACTGCCCAGCGGATGGCTTTCCGCCAAAACTCTTTCGATCGCATATCGCAGCGCCGCCTCCCCCAATGTGGTGTCTATGGTAGTATGCCCCGCAAAGTTCATATGCTTTTGTGCGTCGATTCTTTTTTGTGCATCTTCTACGTTCAAGTGATCACGCCAGATGATGCGGTTCAGCCGCACATCCTCTGGGGCATTGATAATCACAACCACATCACACTGCTGCTCAAGCTCTGTTTCAAGCAGCGCTGCAGCATCAATCACCACCGTGCGTTCTTCGCCGCCAAGAATGCCTTCCAGCGCCCGCGCAACAATCGCCCGGTGCGTGATGCTGTTGAGTGTTTGCCTGTCTTCTTCGCTGCCAAAGGCGCGCGCTGCAAGCTCACCGCGTTTGAGTGCGCCGTTTTCGTCAATAATTTCTGCGCCAAAGTGCTCCGCCAACTCCAACAAAATCGGGGAATTGGGCAAGGTAATTTCACGCGCGATGACATCGCAGTCGATCACATCACAGCCTTTTTCAGCCAAAATTCGCGCAGCAGTGCTTTTGCCCGCGCCCGTAGGACCGCAAAGGCCAATCACAAATTTCGGCACAACTTCGCGAAATGCTGCGGCACGAAGCAATCTGTTGTATACCGCAAGGCCCAAGCCTTCTTTTTCGGGGCAGCGCACAAACACTTTTTTCAGGCCCAAAACATCAATATCTCGCAATTTCGCAAACAGCTGCTTTGCCTGCTCTTGCGGGTCGTTTTCCGGGCCAAAAGCCAAGCAACAGTTCCCCGTGCGAAAACGCGAGCTACGCACTTGCAGCACATCTTCGTCAAACACCATCAGGCCATCCGCTTGCTTGCGCGCGGCATAAGCCAAAAACGATTGCAAGTCGCTTTTCACCAGTGTAAGCTCCGCTTTGGGTGCATAGTGCCGATACTTCATGCCGGGGGAGGCCGGGGCTTCATCCGGTGTTATTTCTTGTGTGATTGCCGGGGAAATTTCGATGCTATAACCCAGCACTTGCTCAATTTGCGCAGCAGTGATGCTGCCCGGGCGCAACATGACCGGCGTTTGCCCCGCAAATGATACGACCGTTGATTCCACGCCCATATCGCAGGGCCCGCCGTCAACAATCGCGGCCACACGGCGATCCATGTCGTTTTTCACATGCTCAGCAGTGGTTGGGCTGGGCGAGCCGCTTTTGTTGGCACTGGGCGCCGCAAGCGGAATCCCCGCCGCTTGCAAAAGCGCAAGCGCTGTTGGATGCGAAGGCATTCGCAGCGCCACCGTGTTTAAGCCTCCGGTCACGGCATCCGGCACATAAGCTGCACGCTGCAGCACAAGCGTGAAAGGCCCCGGCCAAAATTTCTCGGCAAGTTTAAGTGCATCTGTCGGGAAATATTTCACCAAGCTGCGTGCTTGTTCCATAGTATATATGTGCACAATCAGCGGATTATCTTGCGGTCGGCCCTTTGCAGTAAAAATTTTTGCCACTGCTGTGGGGTTTTGCGCATCAGCTGCCAAGCCATACACCGTTTCTGTTGGTATGGCAACCACTTCACCCGCCCGCAGCATGTGCGCGGCGATGATAATATCGTCAGGTTTGTTGGCATCTAGGTGCATTGTGGTCATATATTTCGTCCTAATTTTTATTTGTAAAGGCATTTTACTTTGCGATTTTGCAAGACAACGCGAAAAAACGACAAGTCTTTCACCTTTTCGGCAGTTTCATTCGCTTGATTTGAGTTTTTCTGCTGTGTCTGCCGTAATTAGCGCATCCACTATTTCATCTAAATCTCCGTTTAAGATGTATTCTATTTTATATAGCGTCAGGCCGATTCTATGGTCACTCACCCGCCCTTGCGGATAGTTATAGGTTCGGATGCGCTCGCTGCGGTCGCCCGTGCCAACTTGGGCACGCCGTTCACCTGCAATGGCAGCGTTTTGTTTATCCATCTCTGCCTGTAAAATGCGGCTGCGTAACACTTTCATGGCTTTGTCGCGGTTTTTGTGCTGGCTGCGCTCGTCTTGGCATTCCACCACTGTGCCCGTGGGCAAATGCGTGATGCGAATGGCGCTTTCCGTTTTATTCACGTGCTGGCCGCCAGCACCGCTTGCGCGATACGTATCAATTTGCAAATCGGTTGGGTTAATTTCAACGTCAACTTCTTCCGCTTCCGGCAACACGGCAACTGTCACGGTTGACGTATGAATTCTGCCTTGGCTTTCCGTTTCGGGCACACGTTGCACGCGATGCACGCCCGATTCAAATTTTAAGCGGGAGTATGCCCCATCTCCTTCAATCGTGAAACTCACTTCTTTAAAACCGCCAAGCTCTGTTTCGTTTGCGCTTACGATTTCGCTTTTCCAGCCGCGCGCTGCAGCATACATGCTATACATCCGAAACAAGGTGTTCGCAAACAGCGATGCTTCTTCGCCGCCAGCACCGCCCCTGATTTCAACAATCACGTTGCGATCATCATTCGGGTCACGCGGCAACAACAAAATTTTCAGTTCATCCCAGGCGGTTTCAGCCTGCTCTTTGGCTTGCTCCAACTCTTCTTGCGCAAATTCGCGCATCTCCGGGTCATCCAGCATCTCTTTTGCTTCTTCCTGGGTTTTTATCGCCTGTTTATATTCCCTGAATTTCTCTGTTACCGGCGTGAGACGCTTGGATTCCTTCATCAAGGCCTGATATTGCACCATGTCTGAAATCACTTCTGGTGCACATAATTGCGCTTGAATTTGTTCAAATCGGTCTTCCACTTGCTGCAGTCTATCGATCATGATTCCTCCGAATTGTAAATTATTGGACATAATGGGGGGCGTTAGCAAATTAAATGTAAAAAACTGTTGACAAACGACCCGTAGAATGCTATTATATGGTAGAATATTTTTGGATTGCAAAATATTTAGGAATATTATACCACAGGCCCACAAAAAAGTCAAACAAGATGAATAATACAAAGCCTGCGGCCATAGGAATATGAGGAGTAAAAAAGCCGTCAGGGAAAGGAATGAATGTATGAACCGTTTTTTGCCGGAAGGGCAGTTATTAAGCACAGCCGAAAACCAACGTTACTTATCTTCACAAGCAGGGCTATATGAAGCCGCATCGTCTGGCGCAGTGCTAGAAAGCCGCGTATTACTGTGCGACAATGAGCACAATTTGCACGTTGACCTTGGTGCCATGCAAGGCCTTGTGCCGCGCGTAGAAGGCGCTTTGGGCATTGCAGAAGGTGAAGTGCGCGATATTGCCTTGATTTCACGGGTGAACAAACCCATTATGGTACGCATCACCGGTTTCGAAACAAACGAAAACGGTGAGCAATATGCGATGCTTAGCCGCGTAAGCGTGCAGCGCGATTGCACAGAAAATTATATCAACCGCTTAAGCCCAGGCGATATTATTGATGCACGCGTGAGCCACATGGAAAACTTTGGCGTATTCGCTGATGTTGGTGCTGGTGTAAGTGCATTGCTGCCGATTGACGCCATCAGCGTGTCACGCATTCCCCACCCCAATGCTCGCTTCACAGCGGGGCAGATGATCAAAGCTGTCGTGAAAGGGCGCGACGACCAAGGCCGCCTGCTGCTTTCACACAAAGAACTGCTTGGCACGTGGGAGGAAAATGCTGCCATGTTTGAACCCGGCCAAACTGTGCCAGGCATCATTCGTTCGGTTGAAAAATATGGCGTGTTTGTTGAGCTTAGCCCAAACCTCGCAGGCCTTGCAGAGTTTAGCGAAGAAGTGGCCGACGGCTATCACGCCAGCGTTTATATCAAAAGCATTTTGCCCGAGCGCATGAAAATTAAACTTATTATCGTCGATTCTTTCCCGGCAGATTACCCAAGCAAGCCGCTGAAGTATTTCGTCAATGGCCCTCGCGTCGACCATTGGGTTTATTCACCGCCCAGTTGCGACCGCGTAACAGAAACAAAATTCAGCTAGGCAATCACATAACATAACCCGCAAGCAAACACTTGCGGGTTTTATTCTTTATCTTTTATTTTTGAACATTGCCTTTGAAAGCTCAATGCCAGCGATTGAAAACACCACCGCTGCCAAGGATTTCGTGATTTGCGCAAAGCTCAGCGGCACCACAGAGAACACATAGTTCAGCCACGGCACATACATTACCGCAATCAAAATTCCCATCGAGGCCAAAATTGACCAGTTGAGGAATTTATTTGCGAACAAGCCGGGGCCCATGATTGCGTCAGTTTTACATGGGTATGCCAGCATAAGCTCGGCTGCAACCAGCGCAAAAAATGCCATAGACATTGCAACCGCATGATCGTAAAAATACATGCCATACACAAACACGCACAACGTACCCGCCGTTAAAACCGCTGCACGCACAGCAATCAATGTTCGCATGCTTTTGTTGATGATTGGTTCACGCGGATTGCGGGGCAATTGTTTCATCACGCCTGGTTCTTTCCGCTCAAGCCCCAGTGCAAAAGCTGGGAATGCATCGGTCAGCAAATTCAGAAACAACAGCTGTGTTGGCATCAGCGGCACCGGCAACCCAAAGATAATCGACAGCAAGATGATCAGAATCTCAGCGATGTTGCAACTTAGCAAATAACTGGTGACCTTGCGAATGTTGCCATAAATCGTTCTCCCTTGCTCCACCGCGCCTACAATGCTCACAAAGTTATCATCTGTCAAAATCATGTCGGCGGCTTCCCGGCTCACGTCTGTGCCCGTGATGCCCATGGCAATGCCAATGTCAGCTTTTTTCAGGCTTGGTGCGTCATTCACACCGTCACCAGTCATGGCTACAATATTGTTGTTCTCCTTCACAGCAGCCACAATCCGAACCTTATGTTCGGGCGATACCCTGGCAAACACATTCACGTCCATCACTTTTTCTTTCAGCTGCGCATCGCTTAAACTATCCAGGTCATTGCCGTCAAGCGCTTTGCCGCCCGTTTGCATGATCCCCAAGTGTTGTGCAATTGCACAGGCCGTGATTTTATGGTCGCCCGTGATCATTTTCACCCCAATGCCCGCGCCATGGCACTGGGCAACGGCTTCTTTGGCGCCCTCGCGCGGGGGATCAATTAGCCCTGCAAGCCCCGCAAGCGTAAGATCATCTTCTTCAAAATCCATCTCATCTTCGCTTTGATATTCTTTAAAAGCAAAGCCCAAAACACGCAGTGCCTGTGATGCAAATTGTTCGTTTTGCGCAAGCATATCGGCCCGCAATTGGTTTGTGAATGGCACAACTTCGCCGTTTTGCAGCAAATGGCTGGCACGCATGATAACTGCATCGGGCGCACCCTTGGTGCACATCAAAAGTTTGCCGCTTGTTTTATGATAAGTTGACATCAATTTGCGGGTCGCATCAAAAGGAATTTCTTGCACGCGCGGGTTTTGTTGGTCAAGTGTTGTTTTATTAACCCCAACTTCTGCAGCAAAGTTCAGCAGCGCAACCTCCGTCGGGTCACCAATGTTTTTGCCATCCTTGTGATATATTGCATCGTTGCACAGCGCCGCAATTTCTGCTATGCGATTTTTGTCTTCGCCAAACACTTCCACTACTGTCATTTTGTTTTGCGTCAGCGTTCCGGTTTTGTCTGAGCAAACCACAGTGGTGCTGCCCAGTGTTTCAACCGCACGAAGCTTTTTCACAATCACATTGCGGCGCACCATTTTTTGCACACCAACGGCCAAAATCACTGTTGCAACAATTGCGATGCCTTCGGGCACGGCCGCCACAGCAAGCGACACGGCAACCATCATCATCTGGGTCAAATCACGCGCATCGCCAAAGCCAATAAAATTATACAGCATTGCCACCAAAAACACAACCGTGCATGTGATAATACAAATCAGCCCCAGGTTTTTGCCCAGCGTATTAAGCTTATCTTGCAACGGTGTTTTCGTTTCGCCGGTTTCATTCAAAAGCGTCGCGATCTTTCCCATTTCTGTTTGCATGCCCGTGGCGTTTACAATCCCCATGCCTCTGCCATATGTCACTATCGTGCCCATAAAGCCCGCGTCGCCTGCTTCTTTGTTCACTGGCACACTTTCGCCTGTTAGCATCGCTTCGTCCACGCGCAAATTCATGCTTTCAGCCAAATGCAAATCCGCCGGAATATAATCCCCCGCTTCCAACACCACCACATCACCCGGCACCACTTCTTCTGCGCTTATCTTCACCACCTGGCCATCTCGTTTCACTTTCGCTTTTGGTGATGACATGCTTTTGAGCTGCCTAAGCGCGTTGTCCGCCCGGTTTTCTTGCGCAATGCCGATGATCATATTCACAATTAAAATTGCCAAGATAATAATCGCATCTTTGGGGTCGCTTGGGTCCACTAGCATTGATACCACAGCAGCTGCAATCAATATCAGCACCAGCACATCTTTAAATTGCGCAAGCACCCGCTGCAAAAGCGAGGTTTTCTTTGCGCTGCTGAGTTTGTTTGCCCCATATTGCTCAAACAACTTGCGGGCTTGTTCATTTGTTAGTCCTTGCATATCGCACCTCCACAAAAATAAAATAACCCAGGCATAGCCAAGCTATACCTGAGTCTCGTTCATTAAGGCAAAACCAGAGCCAAGATGGCCAGTGTTGTTGATTTGCCACGCAGCCAAGCTGCGCAAACTACTCCCTCATATTAAAGTTATTATAGCAGATCTTACAAGCAAAGTCAAGAGAATTGGAGATTTTTTTGATTGCTTGACTGTGCCGCGATTTTAGTGTAATATAGAGACAATATATTTGGAAGGATACGCTTATGCTTAAGCTTTGGCAGTTCACTGACACGCATCTTTATACAAGAAACCCTATGCCGGAAAAAATCCCGCACGATGACCAAAAAACGCTCAAAGAAAGCACAGCGATCATTGACGCAGCACTAGATTTATTCCTGGCTGAGCCTGATTGCGATATCCTGCTGCTTTCAGGCGATATCACTTGCAATGGCCACGCAGATGAACATAAGGCGCTCATTCCCCGCTTGCGCCGCGTGCAAGATGCCGGAAAACGCGTGATTTGCGTCACTGCCACACACGACTATGGCCTAACAAAAAAAGATGAGACAAACAACACAGGTTTGCCTGCACTAGAGCATCCGGAAGGCAATGTGTATCGCCACGAGCTTGCGGGGCTGTATGAAGAATTCGGCCCGCGTGATGCCATTGCAAAATATGAACCCGACAGTGGCATGAGCTATGTTGCTCAGCTTGCACCGGGGTATCGCCTGCTAGCGCTCAATGACGATGGCAATGGCCGCACCCATTGCGGCTATGACAAAAATATGATGGCCTGGATTTTAGATCAAATTGCAAAAGCAAAACAAGAAAATCAAGTTATTTTTGCCATGACGCACCACCCATCGCTTCCGCCATCGCCGATTTATCCGGTGATTTCGCAACGCGACATGCTGGGCAGCTGGAAAGAGACAACTGAAATTTTAGCCAATGCCGGGCTGCGCGCGATGTTCACCGGCCA
>Ga0123355_10019926_pt1 | contig 10690 bp, 5 predicted proteins | sample TergutEmb28metaG_3_FD_89872 | JGI IMG/M metagenome (GOLD analysis project Ga0123355, IMG submission 89872) | Embiratermes neotenicus P1 segment gut microbial communities from Petit-Saut dam, French Guiana - Emb289 P1 | ecosystem: Host-associated > Arthropoda: Insects > Digestive system > Gut ...
TAATTATATATCCAGTTTATTGTGATGTATGATCTTTGATATTACCCACGAATGTGAGCAATATAGCATTAGGTTTAGGGGATGCAAAAATTTATTTTCTGCTTACCTACCAATCACCCTGTGATATTATATCCAGTTTATTGTGATGTATGAGGTTTGATATTACCCACAAATGTGAGAAATATAGCATTAGGTTTAGGGGATGCGAAAATTTCTTTTCTGTTTACCTACCAATCACCCTGTGTAATTATATATCTTTGATATTACCCACGAATGTGAGCAATATAGCATTAGGTTTAGGGGATGCGAAAATTTCTTTTATGTTTACCTACCAATCACCCTGTGTAATTATATATCTTTGATATTACCCACGAATGTGAGCAATATAGCATTAGGTTTGGGGGATGCAAAAATGTATTTTCTGTTTACCTACCAATCACCCTGTGCTATTATATCCAGTTTATTGTGATGTATGGGCTTTGAAAATACCCACGAATGTGAGCAATATAGCATTAGGTTTAGGGGATGCGAAAATTTCTTTTCTGTTTACCTACCAATCACCCTGTGCTATTATATCCAGTTTATTGTGATGTATGGGCTTTGATATTACCCACGAATGTGAGTAATATAGCATTGGGTTTAGGGGATGCAAACATTTATTTTCTGTTTACCTTCTAATCACCCTGTGATATTATATCCAGTTTATTTTACACACTTCATCATGTAGAAACATTTTGCACGATACAAAATAGACCGGTCTGTCTCACTATAACTAGGCGACACGTTTTATGCACAACAATCTTCTAAACTGTAAATTTTAACGCGATGAAATAAATATTCTTTGCGACTACGTAATCTTGTTTGTAGAAAAATGAAATTTCCGACAGTGACTGTGTGTGAATATAGCTTGTATCTGAAATAAACTTTTACCAAGTTCAAACACTAATTAAATTACAAATACTGTAGATTTTCTCAGAAAATATCTTCTGAATAGCAAAGAAGTTTAGCGTGCATATATATATATATATATATATATATATTGGGGTTTTATTCCATAGCTACGCACATTAATGTTATTTCTGAGTGGTTAATATACTTTTCTGGTAGTTTAAGAGATCAAAGATGTGGAAATGAAAATCAAGTTACAAAATTAGAAATTGGAAATTTCGTAACGTTTAATAAAATTGGTTCCAAATGAGTTACGGTAATTCAGTAGGAAATTTATGCGCTGTGTCCTAGAAGACTGAAATTCTTTTCAATCTAGAAATGTGGAATCTTGCCTTCGCTGCCCCTTTCAGATCTCCTAGAAATGCCACCAGCCCTTCTAGCGGAGAAGAAAATAAATTTATAGTGCTTGTATTTTGGGTTATTTTTATCATGCCTCATAATAGCAAGTCAGATTTAAATATGTTACTCTCTCACTACTTATCCACGTTGTGTTCAACATAACTGATGTATTTGTAATACAGTGAGACGAGCTTTTGCATTTCATATTGGAGTTTATCCGTATCATGTGACATCATACATAATGACCCACTTCACGGTCATTCTTCCATTCGTGACAGCCAAGGTCTTGAGTCAGAAATGAAAACATGATAACAAGTTGGCGTAAAATTATCCTGATAAGATGTAATAAACACATTTAATGTATTTACATGTATTTACATTAGTTACGAAAATGTACACATCATTTTCTTTTTGCGATAGATGCTCGTAATTTCCCGTGAGTGAAGCGGCCAGAGGTTGAAGATGGCTGTTTGCTTCTATGTAGTAGCACTTATAAAAATGAATGAAACTTTACCTTCATTCTCACATGCGGTATGTGAGAATGAAGGTAAAGGGATCCTTACGTGTCTGTAAGACTGCATTCTGTTGCCTGCCGTGATCGCAAATGTTCCATTGTGGAGACTTACTCGCAGATGTTGTGGACGAATTCGTGACCTCGTTAGAATGCTTGTTGTAGTGAATAGGTTGTAAATGGGACATTATCACGGTGGTGATCTCTCTCCATGCCCGTAGCAGTGCGTTCGGGTATAGGAGCTTGGGGGGAAGAAGCCTGTGGTACTGGGTTTGGTTCCGGGGAATCTCTCGTGGTAGAATTACACAGGAATAAATGACGGAACCGGGAACGTATAGAATAATAGAAAATCTGGAGTACAACAAGAGCGCACGAGATTGTGGTGATGATTAGATGCCAGTACGGCTGATCATCTTGTCGCACTGTAGCTTGCCGTATATGAAACAATGTGTCGACATCCAAGGACCATGGTGGTGTTTCAAGGCGTTACTTAATCGTGTCCAGCTCTCTTGCTTCCGTCGGTACTTCTTCTATATGAGGCATCTCGTGAGCCGACAGTATTGGGAGATAGGTCAGGTAAATACAGCGTGGGGGTTTCCACTCGGACATAAGCGGTTCCATGCAGCTCAGGCAGCGTTCGCCTCTCGCTTGATGCAAAGATACATGCTCTAGCATTGTAGATGACACCGGCTCCGGAGAGAACTTTGTTGTATGTTATCCAGTTGGTGCCATGCGGACAGCGTATGGTGACTTGGCGCTTACATGGGAAATGGTAAATCCACACTGCGCAGTGTCGCTGCAGGGTAGGGGTAATATAGTGAAGAAGCAAACTTCTTCTACGTGATTGTTTGTCTCCCGCGGTCTGAAAAAACAGACTAGACCCGCAGGTGAGTAATATTATGTCGTAAATCGCTACGTTAGTTGGACACACAGTGAGGCTGCTCGTAGTACAGTGTTGTAGATCTGCTTCTGTCAGCAAAGTATAGTCGCTCTGACCGAATGAGAGGGCAAAACAGGAAAAATCAGGAAAATATGGTCAAATCTACGTCCACCTATCACAAAGGAAACTAGCTGTTGGCTTTTGACGTCCAGGACCTCCCCAGTCACTCCGTAGGGTTTTAGGGGGGAGCCATTCACATCACTCCGCGATACCCCAGGTTTGAGTATTGATACTTTGGAGCCTGTGTCTACAATTAGACGTCTTTCTCTCCCTTCTGCTTCCAATGAGACAGAGGGAGCGCCTTGCTCAAATAAAATCGAAACCGTGGGCGTTTCGACAGCGTTTGCAGCGATGCCGAGGTGGAAGGAGCTGTCTTCACTCTCACCTCTTATTCGTTTCCCTGATTTCGCATTTCCATTACTGTGTCTTCAGCTTTTCTTCCTGTTCTTCCATTCATGTCCCATTAGTATAAGTTTTCTTCCACTACCAGATTTTACTATTTCTTCATTTAAGTTAGCAAAAAATTCATCTTTTGCCGTAGCTCGATTATCTTCATTAGGTGCATATATTTCAATAAATGTTACTTTATAACCCCATATGTTCATATCTAATCTTAAAATCCTTTCATCAATAAATTCCCAATCTTTTATGGAACCTTTCCATTTCTTATTTATCACATTTCATACTCCTCTTTTGGCCCTTTCATATTTCTTCACCCCTCTAAAAAGTGTACATAATTTCCCAATGTTTCATTTCCTGTCCTCTCCTTTCGTGTTTCTGTTAAAAGTAGCACTTCCATTTTCACTATACTCTTATTTATTTCTCTTATTATTTCCTCCATTTCATTTCTGCAGCCTTGAACATTCTATGTGCCAAATTTCAAAGTCCTGTTTCTTAGCTCGATCCGTCTCTCTCCGTCTGATTTCCGAGGCTTGGTGTTTGGTTTTTTAGCATTTCTTGTTTCTTAATGATGAACGAGGATCTGGCCTCCTGCATCAACCCCCATCATGGAGGACCAGGTGATTTTTGGTCGGGGTTTTCTTCCTTTAGCCCTTGATAAATCAATCAAACTACGGGGAAGCAGTGCTAGTTTTGGTCCACTCCGGGTATTTTATTTCCCCGGTACTCACCATTTCTGGAGAGCGTTCCCCTACCCGCCAACTAGGGAGGCGCCCGATGGGAGACTAGCAACTTCTTACGGGTTGAAGAAAATTATAAGATTCCAAAAGAGAAGACCGCATTGGGATTTGGAGAAATTATATGTTCAAAAACAAAGAGTACATAATACACTAAAAGAGAAACTGGGTGCAACTAGATGTGAAAGTGGGAATGTCGAAGTGCAGTGGAACAATACAAAGGAATGTGTGTCAAATACTCTCAGTGGTCTGGTTGGGAAAGTCGAGAGGAGAGCAAGAAAACCATAGATTACACAGGAAATTGTCAGTGAAATGGATGAAAGAAGGAAATGGAAGAAAATCTACACTGAAGAAGGCAGAAAGAACTATAGGAGGCTGAGGAAAGAATTGAAAAGAGCCATAGATAATGCCAAAAAGGGACATCTTGAGAACATACGTAACGAGATTGTGGAATATCAAAGAAAATGACGTTATGATTTGACATACATGAAGACAAAAGAATTATGCCGGAAGGAGACCCAGGGGATTCAAAATATTGTCATCGAAGACTCCCAAGGGAATAGAATACTAGATCAAACTCAAGTTCTGAAACTTTGGGAGAATTATATTACAGAATTATACGATCGACCTAATCGACCGGAAACCCTAGAAGTCGAACCTGAAGAGGAAGTAGATACAGACGATTAAGGCCCATATATTTTGCATAGTGAAGTGGAAAAAGCCATGAAGGAAATTAGGAAGAAGAAGGCTACAGGAGTTGATGATGTACCTGGAGATGTACTTAATTGGGAGGAGGTGATTCGAAAATAATGACGAAATTGATCAACACCGTATGTGAAAATGGAGAGTGACACAAGGACTTCACAGAACGCACAATAATTCCCTTAAAGAAGAAGCCACAATCTACAAAATGCAGAGACCGTTGCACAATCAGCCTTACCACACATACAGCAAAAATAGCAGCAAAGATACTTAGAAGAAGGACTGAGAAGAAAATTGAGGATGTACTCGGAGAAGATCAGTTTGGATTTAGAAGAGGAAAGGGAACTAGGGATGCAATTGGGATTCTGAGAATAATATCAGAACGAACCTTGGAGATAGATGAGGAACTATGTGTTTGCTTTATAGACTGGCAGAATGCGTTTGACCAAGTCAACTGAACCAAATTAATACAGATCCTAAAGGGGACTGGTATTGACTGGCGTGAAAAAAATATTAGCGACTTGTACATGGCTTAGAGTGTTAAAGTAAGACTGAACCGAGGGAAGACAAGAAGTGTGAAGATTGGAGGAGGAGTTAGACAATGATGCTGGTTATCACCAATTCTATTCAACTTGTACAGCGAATGCCTTACCAAGGAAGCTCTGGAAAGGTTTGGAGACTTCAAAATAGGCGGACCAATCATTCACACTGTGAAATATGCAGATGACCTTGTGTTACTGGCTAAGGAAGAAAAGGTGCTACAGGACATGATTGAAAAACTAATTGAAATTGTGAGGTGTTATGGAATGGAAATGACTATGAAAAAACAAAAGTAATAAGAATTTCAAGACAACAATTCCCAGTAAAAATTATGATAGATCAAAAACAACTAATGAATGTGGAATCTCTTAAATATTTGGGTAGCATATTAACAAATGAAGATTCCTTCATTTGTTCATTCCTTCATTCCTTCATGTAGGTGTGAAATTAAATTTAGGATTGCTATGACAAAGGCTGCATTCAACAAGATGGGGGATTTTTTACTAGCACATTGGACTTAAAATTGAGGAAGAAGCTAGTGAAGTGTTAAATTTGGAGCATAGCTTTATATGGTGCTGAAACTTGGCCGCTTCGGGCAGTAGATCAGAAACACCTGGAGAGTTTTGAAATGTGGTGCTGGAAAAGGATGGTGAAGATCAGTTGGCCGATCATGTGAGAAATGAAGACGTATTAATTAGAGTCAAGGAACAGAGGAATATTCTACATGAAATAGTAAGCGGAAGGCTAAATTGGTCACATTTTGCGTGGAAAATGCCTTCTACAACGGGTTATTGAAGGAAGGAAAAAAAGGGGGGGGGGGGGTTAGAAGTGACAGGAAGATGAGGAAGAAGACGTAGGAAGCTACTGGATGACCTTAAGGAAAAGAGAGGATACTGTCATTTGAAGGAGGAAGCTCTAGATCGCACTATATGGAGAGCTCGTTTCGGAAGAGATTTTGGACCTGTCCTAAGAGAGACTACTAAATGAATGAGACTACAGTTGTATATTTGAGTCCCAGGTCCCGGCATTTTTCTACAGAAAATGACGGCTGTCACAACAAACCTCGGCCAGAATAGCCAGTATTACAACGATTGCTTCAAAAATACAATTCCAGAGCATTACTCTGAGGTATAAATTGTTTTGCCGTTAACATTACAATAAACAGCTGAATTAGTAAATGTCAAACCGATATTACAAGACACTGCAGTCTATGAATTCAGCAGACAAAACTGCTTCGAAATGTTCCTTCGAACCGGAATGGAGCCCTTATTACAGACCACACCGATGAACGGTGACCGATGAAAATGTACAAGCAAGACGTGCACGTTATATTAGATAAAAAGGTACTGGCTGTCTCGTACGTGGCAAGCAGGCACTAAAGGGAGGTAAATGTATATTTCTATGACATGCAGTTCAAACCGTACTCAACTTCTGCGCTACAAGAGGATGGGCGGTCAACGCCATGTCCCAGCCACTTTATTCTCTGGAAAGAAATGCGGTACCATTTTACTGGAGGAAGGGTTGGTCTGAAGGCCCGTGTGGACGGGACCGGAAAACCTCACTCCCACTGGGGTTCGAAATGCAAACGGTCCATTCCGTAGCGAGTCGCTATCCCGGCAGGCAATTTCAGGGGAAAGTATAAGGAAATGAAGCAATATGAAACTAAAGCATAAGGAAATGAGGCAATATTAAACTAAAGCTTAAGGAAAGGAGGCAATATTAAAATAAAGCATAAGGAAATGAGGCAATATGAAACTAAAGCATAAGGAAATGAGGCAATATTAAACTAAAGCTTAAAGGAAATGAGGCAATATTAAACTAAAGCATAAGGAAATGAGGCAATATGAAACTAAAGCATAAGGAAATGAGACAAAATTAAAATAAAGCATAACGAAATGAGGCAATATTAAACTAAAGCTTAAGGAAATGAGGCAATATTAAACTAAAGCATAAGGAAATGAGGCAATATGAAACTAAAGCATAAGGAAATGAGGCAAAATTAAAATAAAGCATAAGGAAATGAGGCAATATTAAACTAAAGCATAAGGAAATGAGGCAATATTATACAAAAGCATAAGCAAATGAGGCAATATTAAACTAATGCATAAGGATATGAGGCAATATTAAACTAAAGCTTAAGGAAATGAGGCAATATTAAAATAAAGCATAAGGAAATGAGGCAATATGAAACTAAAGCATAAGGAAATGAGGCAATATTAAAATAAAGCATAAGGAAATGAGGCAATTTCAAACTAAAGCTTAAGGAAATGAGGCAATATTAAAATAAAGCATAAGGAAATGAGGCAATATGAAACTAAAGCATAAGGAAATGAGGCAAAATTAAAATAAAGCATAAGGAAACGAAGCAATATTAAACTAAAGCATACGGAAATGAGGCAATTTTAAACTAAAGCTTAAGGAAATGAGGCAATATTAAACTAAAGCTTAAGGAAATGAGGCAATATTAAACTAAAGCATAAGGAAATGAGGCAAATTTAAACTAAAGCTTAAGGAAATGAAGCAATATTAAAATAAAGCATAAGGAAATGAGGCAAAATTAAAATAAAGCATAAGGAAATGAGGCAATATTAAACTAAAGCTTAAGGAAACGAGGCAATATTAAACTAAAGCTTAAGGAAATGAGGCAATATTAAAATAAAGCATAAGGAAATGAGGCAATATGAAACTAAAGCATAAGGAAATGAGGCAAAATTAAAATAAAGCATAAGGAAACGAGGCAATATTAAACTAAAGCATACGGAAATGAGGCAATATTAAACTAAAGCATAAGGAAATGAGGCAATATTAAACTAAATCATAGGGAAATGAGGCAATATTAAACTAAAGCATAAGGAAATGAGGCAATATGAAACTAAATCATAAGGAAATGAGGCAAAATTAAAATAAAGCATAACGAAATGAGGCAATATTAAATTAAAGCTTAAGGAAATGAGGCAATATTAAACTAAAGCATAAGTAATTGAGGCAATATTAAAATAAAGCATAAGGAAATGAGGCAATATTACACTAAAACATAAGGATATGAGGCAATATTAAAGTAAAGCATAAGGATATGAGGCAAAATTAAACTAAAGCATAAGTAAATGAGGCAATATTAAACTAAAGCATAAGGATATTAGGCAATATTAAACTAAAGCATAAGGAGATGAGGCAATATTAAACTAAAGCATAAGGAAATGAGGCAATATTAATCTAAAGCATAAGGATATGAGGCAATATTAAAGTAAAGCATAAGGAAATGAGGCAATATTAAACTAAAGCATAAGGAAATGAGGCAATATTAAACTAAAGCATAAGGGAATGAGGCAACATGAAACTAAAGCATAAGGAAATGAGGCAATATTAAACTAAAACGTAAGGAAATGAGGCAATATTAAACTAAAGCATAAGGGAATGAGGCAATATGAAACTAAAGCATAAGGAAATGAGGTAATATTAAACTAAAGCGTAAGGATATGAGGCAATATTAAAGTAAAGCATAAGTAAATGAGGCAATATTAAACTAAAGCATAAGGAAATGAGGCAATATTAAAGTAAAGCATAAGGAAATGAGGCAATATGGAACTAAAACTTAAGGAAATGAGGCAATATTAATCAAAAGCATAAGAAAGTGGGGCAATATGAAACTAAAACATAAGGAAATGAGGCAATATTAAACTAAAGCGTAAGGAAATGAGGCAATATGAAACTAAGACATAAGGAAATGAGGCAATATTAAACTAAAGCATTAGTAAATTGCGCAATATTAAACTAAAGCATAAGGAAATGAGGTAATATTAAAACAAAGCATAAGGAAATGATGCAATATTAAACTAAATCATAGGGAAATGAGGTAATATTATACTAAAGCTTAAGGAATTGAGGCAATATTAAACTAAAACATAAGGAAATGAGGCAATATTAAACTAAATCTAAAGGAAATAATGCAATATTAAACTAAAGCTTAAGGAAATGATGGATTATTGAACTAAAACATAAGGAAATGAGGCAATATTAAACTAAATCCAAAGGAAATAAGGCAATATTAATCTAAAGGATAAGGAAATGATGGAATATTAAAATAAAGCGTAGGGAAATGTGGCAATATTAAACTAATACTTAAGGGACTGAGGCAATATTGAACTGAACCCATGTTTCTTAAGAAGCCAGTAACAGGTCAGCTGCACAGAAACTAGCCTTCTTTAATAGAGTCCAGCAGGTCGTTGCCATGTGTAAAAGAATAAAAGAATACAGTCCACTTCCTCACCCATTTTAAAATTATTTGTAATATTTTCCTGCTTGTTAATCTTTTGTGAGCCAACCACTCTCTGTTTTTCTCATCTCTCCCTTTTTTGCTAGATAGCCCGCTTATTTAGTGCTCTTTGGTCTCATCGCCATCCCGAATTCTGGTGAAAGTAATAATTATAAAACTGTTTATTATGCCTTTCCACTCTTCTTTTCTTATGTTCTGTTTCCTTGTTGATCCAAGTCTGATGTCACTGCAGAACATTTCGTAGCATGACACATTTCTTATTGTAAAGGGTTATTAGTCCGTCTTCTAAGTCCCGATTTGGAACATGGTACTCTGATATTGGTCAGCTATTTCTTATTGAAAATGTTCGTAGTTAAACTTTACTTTAACTTATAATTCACGATGAAAATACGTAGTGATACACTGTTATTAATATTTAGGCCTGAATTTATCTAAATAATATTTGAAAATTCAATTCCTATTTTACAGAAAATATAGTTCGCCTCCACAGCAAACACCTATCAGTTAATATTGTTTAGAGGAATAATCGTTGATTATTCTGAGTACTAAGGGAAAAATATAAACAAAATGTGTGGGTAAAATGTTAAAATTCTTAATGTTAAATCAATTCGTACATGTACTAACCACTACACTTCAGGGTTTAAGTAGCGTGACATACGTACAGAAAACTACAGTCAGAAAGCTGGGTGTATTTTTAACCCTGAAATTCATCAGTTATTTATCAGAAGTCAGGAAATATCTGAATTATGCAAAACTTCTGAAACATTTGTTCTTTATTTTCCCTAGAGTTTAAATAATTTGAAGGAATACAACGAACATGGGAGCGTTTTAATTGTGCCTTTCAAGGATTTATTAATACACGTTGTAAGACATTTCTGTGTCTTAGCAAAAGGTTTACAATGCATTATGACACTGGTAGGATGAAGGTTCTTTCCTTTACTCCCACTTAAAATTCAAGGTGATTTTTTAATAGCTTTTACACTACCGAATACGAATATGACAAAACCAAATTGCCCTCTCACCTACGTGTATAAGGGAGAGGGGATTAGATGAAACAAATGCGTTTGAAATAAAAAGTAATATATTGGTTTCTAATTGCAATACACAGCATCAAATAATGAAAAATGTCTCTATATAGTTAGCATAACTAGAAAAAATCATAAAACTCTTACTTCTTCTGCACCGCTTAGTGGAAGCATGCAGCAGGTACAAGCAACACAAAGATTAAACAAAGAGAAAACAATTTAATAAATCATAGAACTGAATACACTGGCCCCATCGTCTACTAGATAGCTCAGTAA
>Ga0123355_10019927_pt1 | contig 10689 bp, 4 predicted proteins | sample TergutEmb28metaG_3_FD_89872 | JGI IMG/M metagenome (GOLD analysis project Ga0123355, IMG submission 89872) | Embiratermes neotenicus P1 segment gut microbial communities from Petit-Saut dam, French Guiana - Emb289 P1 | ecosystem: Host-associated > Arthropoda: Insects > Digestive system > Gut ...
ACAACACACACAAGACAACTACAACAATACACACGGTCAACCAACAACAGTTACACAAAAGACAACTTAAAACTAGCAACAAAACACACGAGACAAATTAGAATTTTACAACATGTACAAAAGATAAAAACACCCAAGGAAGAGAGTACCGTGTACAGTTTCTTGTAATTGTTTTTTTATGATGACAGCCAACTTTTAGCGAAATGTCCAGGGTGGCGGTAAATCGAAAGAATGTACCGGGTGTATCAAAATGATTGGAGCGGTTTTGAAGTTGATAATATTCACAAGTATGGTGAACAGAATTATAAATACTAGTAGAAATGAAAGAGTAACTCAACAAGTTTATGACACATACCTACAAATTTTCGATGTATGTACCCTTCGTCACACGGCACACATCGAGGCGATAGTCCAATTCCTGCCATACTCTGCTCAGCAAGTCAGGTGTGATGATCTCCACAGATGTGGCCTGCACGGTACCCCGATTTAACCCCTTGTGACTACTTCCTTTGGGGTTACGTGAAGGACAAAGTGCTTATGCCACCACAACCCGTGAGCATACCTGATTTGAACAGCAGAATTACCGCGGCTGTGGAGACCATCACATCTGACTTGCTGAGCAGAGTATGGCAGGAATTGGGCTATCGCCTCGAAGTGTGCCGTGTGACGAAGGGTGCATACATCGAACTTTTGTAGGTATGTGTCATAAACTTGTTGAGTTACTCTTTCATTTCTACCAGTATTTATAATTCTGTTCACCATACTTGTGAATATAATCAACTTCAAAACCGCTCCAATCATTTCGATACACCCTGTATAAAATGGAATATCTGTTCACAGACTTTCATGGCCGCTGAGTGAGAGGGTGGCGCTATGTGATAGCACACAACTTCCCTCTAAGCATTAAATTGAAATTAAAAATTTCTTATGAAGTAAATAACATTATTAACCTTCAATGTAAAAATAAATAACTTTACCTTAAAGTCGATTAAAAATAAGAGGCAGAGATAAAAGAACTGGTTTTGAGTCAAAGAATGGGGGTTAGATGGTTCTTCAGATCTCTGTTGATGACAGGACACGGGTCAGAGAGTCTTGAACTATGATCCATTACTTTGATGTACCGCGTTTCAACTTTAGAAACCAACATGACTGACAGCCAATTAATAATTCATACCGTATACAGCTTTCCTTAAAGGGTTCCATCAAAGTAATAAGAAACATTTACAAAAAATTATAATAGAGATTAAATGTGTTTCGAGCAGTACTGATCATCATCAGGGACACAAAGAACACTGCCACTATTTGCATAATTATATATTCTGAGTATTACGTCATCTTTTTCGTTTTTTGGCGCGACAGCCCCCCCACTCTGTGGGCCAGGGCCCCCTCATTGACAAGGTTTCTAGATCAGACACAACGACGCCCCACAGTCGGTAGGACCCCTCTGGACGAGTGATCAGCCCTTCGCAGAGACCTCTGCCCGACAACACACGACACTCAGACAGACATCCCTGCCTCCGGTAGGATTCGAACCCGTAATCTCAACAGACGAGCGGCCGCAGACATACGCCTTAAGACCGCGCGGTCACTGGGGCCGGCGTGACATCATCGTACAAAGATAAAATATGTACGTATTTTAACAGAGGGCAACAACACCTAATAATGTGGCAATCCGCGAAGCCTCTGACGTCAAGGCTGCCGGTATGCCAGACACTTCCTGTACGAGAAGGAGAGTGAAACATCCAAGGGCAGCTAGCGCTGACTAGACCGAGAGAGCCAACTCGAGGACGGACTGAGACAGTGAAAAGGTTCCGGGATTGCAATCAGCGCTATAGAAGACCAGCACAGAAGACATGCAAACCGCAAGAAATGGACAGGCTTATGACGGCGATTCTCAGAGTGTGACATATAGCAGAAGGAGAGTGAACGGTGGGGGATGAAGGGGATTTAGGTGAGGAACTGCAGAGAGTGGAGCGAGTGAAGCGAATGGGGGGAGTATTGAGTTCGAGACCGGTGTCGGTGCCGACAGATTCAGCAGACAAAACAGATTTAAGCAAACTGTCGATAGGGCTGTGAGCTCGGAGTACTGCATGTACGAATGCAGGCTTATTTCTTGTGGGGGATTCTTGAAATTCTTATGAGTGTTCTGTTTTTATTAGACTGTCTCAATTGTTTAAACTGTAGTGTCAACAAACGATGTTATTTGTTAAACCCACTAGCTTATCTGTTACATCATATTTCGCATAAAATAAGGAAATTATTTATCAACCCTATTTTAAGATGTGTTCTGAATTTTTCACATCTTTACCCGATATTTACTTATAATTACTTTGGAATTAAACTCTCTTCAGAGGATCATTACTTAAATTATGTTCTTCAGGATGCTAATAGACAGTTAATAAGTGATTTCATGTTAGCATTCATGCGTCTATTGCACCAGTCACTATAAAGCACCGAACATTATAAATACGCATAAAGTTATTTTCTCAATTTGCACTCCCTCTTCTGTGTTCCTATGCAATTTGCGAAGCATATTGCATATAATAATGTGTTTGTTACATGACGGTGCGATGCTGCCTCTGGTTTCCAGCAGTTGTGTGTTACGGGCTGGCGAGTTTCCGTATACTTTGCATGTGAACCTTGTAAGGTTTGTACTGATATGTGAGCAATCCAGTTAGCCTTCCTTCGTTTTATTGTCAGTAGGAAATTCCTCTTCTTCTTGACCGTTTGCATTACTTCATTTCTCACATGATCGAATCAACTGATCTTCTCCATCTGTCTTCAACACCATATTCCAAAACTTTCAAGGTGTTTCTGATCTATTTTCCAAAGAAAAACAGTTTTATTATTATTATTATTATTGTTATTATTATTATTATTATTATTATTATCATCATCATCATCATCTCCTTTATGCAGGGTATTTATAGTTATATTCCTGAGACAAACTATGTCCCTAGGGAATACACTGTTGCAGCTATTCTATTGTCACTATTCATGGTGCTTATATCGTTAGTTTCAGTGTTGAATCTATTATACTTTTACATTAGTACTTTCCGAAGTATGTGTGCAGTGCTCAGTATGGCTGTTTTCTGTAGTTCCTTAACTTCTTGTTTTACTGGTATGTTGCTCACGTATTTTGTGAATGACTTTGAAATAGTCCCAGTCGCCCCTGTTATTACTGGTATCACCTTTGTTTTTACATTCCACATGCGCTTTATTTCAATTGTAAGGTCTTTATATTTTAGAATCTTCTCGGCTTCCTTTTTAATCACATTTCTGTCTCCTGAGTTTGCAACGTCTATTAACAGACACGTTCCCTTTTCATTATCACGGATTATAATGTCTGGTTTGTTGTTGGAGATAGTTCTGTCAGTTTGTATTTGTTGATTCCACATATGGTTGGTTACCTTGCCTCCTTGACTTGTTTGTACTGATTTTGGCACATGTTCATACCAGTGTTTTTGTCCTATTGTACCCCTGTTTCCTTGCATATGTTGATTATTATTATTATTATCATCATCATCATCATCATTCCTGTTGAATGCTGAATTTTTCCCAACTCAACTTTATGCCAATGAAGATAAGGCTTAACAAAATCTAACAATCTTTCCTCCTACCATCGTACACATGTACAAATACGGACCACAGCGTTGCTTGTGGATGCAATCCGACCGCGGTCTTCCATGATGCAACACTGTGGCTGTCCAGGCTGATGGCATTCCATTTCGGAATACCGCATTCCCAATGCTAACCGTTATGAGATCCTCACATCTCAATGCACCTTGTGTTTGTGCAGGATGCTACAAGCATTTCCGTCCCGGAATACGCCGACGTTATGAGCGAAATTAAGATTACCCCTGGATGCACTTATGAAATCGTCGTGGAGGCCAACCCTAACGATGGCAAGAGAAAGGCGTCACTCAACTACACAGTTCCAGGTAGGTCAATATTAGAAGTAGTTCGCCATGCAGTTAAAAGCGATGTAACTCTTCGGATAAAAATCAATGGAAAGACAAACGCTGAAAGGTCAGAAAGAAGGAAACATGTCAGCTCGGTAGCCCGTGGGTACAGGAACCAAAACAGCACGTAAAGTTTCTCAATACGTGGGGAAACACCATTTCTAAAAGGCATATGGAAGCGGAGGTACATTCCCACACATAATTGACCTTGGTTTCGGATGTAAGAGGTTAGCCTTTAGCCTTACGCTCCGACCACGTTACCCCAGGGAGAAAGAGGCCCTCGTGCGCACTAATAGGCGACTGAATAAACACCAAGGCCGGTATGGACCCTTCCAGTAAAAACGATTACCGATGACGGAAATGCAACAAATCCGGGGTCCTCTAGCTCGTAACACAAGCACTACACTCACTGAGCTATCCTGACTCCTGTAATTATAATTATTCAAGGAGAAAGACAAACCTCTGTTAAGTGTTCAATTTAACTACGTGTTATACAACACACAACCTACAAAATACATAAAGATCAAGAAACGGCTGGTACATTTGTTGGTTACGCAAAACAGAGACGAACGATAAGAACACAAATTACTAGAAAGTGGATAGAAAAAGTGAATAAAACACGAAGTGAAACAAACGGATACAGTATCTGGCTCAGGCGGTTAGTCTACTGTCTCTCAACGTGGAGGTCTGAGTTCGATACCAGACCAGTCCTCGTAACATTTGTGGTGTACAAGGTAGCACTACATAAGGTTTATCTCCCGAGTGTTTCGCTTGTACCCTAGCAGCATCATTCCACCAATGCTACATGCTCATTCATTCATTCATTCGTCGTCCACGTCAAATAGTTTCAGCAACTAAAAGCGTCGCTAAATAGCGCAGTTATTATAAGGCTGCCGATTTAGAACGAGATACTAAGGAGATTTTCCGGACAAGCTTCGCAGTTTATGCTAATCAATACACATCACTATGATCCAGGACAGAGTAGTTAGGATACTCAACTGGCTACAGGCTGAAACTACCCGAGGTTCGAATCCCGACAGGGCGAAAAGATTTCTCTCTTCTCCGAAATGTCCAGACCGGCTCTGGCGCCCAGTTCAATAGGAAACGGGGACTCTTTCCCCGGGGGTAAAGTAGCCGAAGCGTAAGGCTGAAAACTCACCTGTATCTAGAGCGGAAGTTAGGAATAAGTGGAGCTATAACGTCACTCCCCCACACGCCTTCGTGGCGCCTATAGGAATAAAGTTAGGCCTACCTTTGAGCATGTAACAAGTATGCAGAAACTATAAGACGCATACATTTTCATCGGAAAAATCTCAGAAAAAAAAGAACATTTGGTAGATCTAAACCAAGATGTAATGGGCTTGTGGATTAGTTTTAAAGGAGACGATGTGTGAGCTTGTGTACTGCTCAGCGTAGGATCGAATGGAAACAGAATTTCGGTGTCCATAAAGCATGGCGTCCCTTTTTCTACACTTCTCGTACTTGTGAGTGCAACCAGCCCATTTATATTACTGACGTCACCTGACGGAGCCATGACCATCTGTGGTACTTGTGGCGTTGAAGAAAGGGCTGTTGCATGTAGGGCAACACACAAGGGTTAAGAGGAGCAGAGCAGGACTCGGCGAGCTAGAACTATTGAGCCCAGGCCAGCGACTCCCACAGTGCATCAAACAAACCGATATTAAACAAACTTCCCGTTCGCAGGAAGCGCTTTGCTATTCCCAGGTAAAGGGCCTTCTGTGTTGTTTCAAACGTACAACACTGACGGACGTTGCGTAAACTATTGTCACACAATATATTGCACATGGTAATGTTCAGGAATCCATTTTTGGCTCGTTCATGCTAAAACGTTATAAAGAAGAGCCTATGTTTCGTCATGTCTCCCTGTCTGCCCGCATACAACCACAGAACCGCTAAACGGATCTTGATGAAATTTGGTATGAACAGCTTATTTAATCTGCGTGTAGACACAATTTCTGTTAAAATGTGACAGAGTAGCTTATAACTTAACAATTTATGCTAATCACTACACATCACTATTATCCAGGACACAGTAGTTAGGATAATCAGCTGGCTGCAGGCTGAAACTACCCGGGATTCGAATCCCGACAGGGCGAAAAGATTTCTCTCTTCTCCGAAATGTCCAGACCGGCTCTGGTGTCCGACCAGTCTCCTATTCAATGGGAAACGGGGTCTTTTTCCCCGGGGGTAAAGTGGCCGAAGCGTAAGGCTGGAAACTCACCTGTATGTAGAGCGGAAGTTAGGAATAGGTGGAGCTATATCGTCACTCCCCCCACATGCCTTCGTGGCGCCTATAGGAATAACGTTAGACCTACCTTTGAGCATGTAACAAGTACGCAAGAAATACGAGACGCGTACATTTTCATCGGAAAAATCTCAGGGAAAGAGAACATTTGGTAGAGCTTATTTAATCTGTATATAGACACAATTTCTGTTAAAATGCGACAAAGTAGCTTAGAACTTACAACAGAAGGTTTCAGTTTTACTTTAACGCTTTCCGAATTTTTCCAGTTTCTAAAACCTGCAACAGCATGCAAAAGAAAATGCTAATTCTTCTTTGTTTGTACACCTGAAACGCTATCATAAACCTAAACTGAGTATTAAGATCCAGTCCGTACCGCGCAATAAACACACTCCGTCTCGGTTACAAAAACCAACCAGTTAATGCTGTATAGAGAAATAATCACTGTTTGTTCTCAGATCCACACAAAACACATAAATACAGCTGTGTGGGCAGAACGTAGAATTTTTTAACATTATACTTGTTGGTATACACACAGTATGATAGACGAATCCCCCTCCATGGCTCAACAGCCCCTACGAGGCCAATGACTCCCCATTATCGAGGCTTCACGATCACACTCAGCAGGAAACCTCTGAACGAGTGAACAGCCCGATGCAGACACCGCTACCTGACAACACACAACACTCACAAAAGACAGATATCAATGCTCTCGGCGGGATTCGAACCCGCAATCCCAGCAAGCAAGCGGCCGCATACATGATACTGTAACCACTAGCCTCTGAAAGTCAAATTACACGTCCATTATCCCGTTTATGAATAACCACAGGAGCTGTGACACGGTAAATAACAAAAACTTTCTTCGTCAGTTGCAATGCATTAGGCAGATCGCTCTACTCTTTCTTTTGCCAGTTTTTATGTTCAGAATATACGAAGCCAGAGAGCGTCGAATATATTTTTATAATCGAGGCCACGCTGACATTTATTTTAATTGTAAGCGAACATTTAAAAAAATCGAATTCTCAATCACAAATTTTTCAGAAGGAAAAGAATGATTTTTACTAACAATTTTTAAAAACCACCACAGACGTAGTACAATACAAGACTTTCAATATAATTAGTTGCAACAATACACAAACATGTGGTATAGTTATCTCAGTAATTAACCAACTTGATGCACAAAATTTTTGTTTTACAATAAGTTTATTTCATGCCTCTACATGTTTCCAGCACATGTGCTCGAAACATTTAGAGGCATGAAATAAACTTACTGTAAAACAAAAATTTTGTGCATCAAGTTGGTTAATTACTGAGATAGATATACTGAGATGCACGGTCAGCAAAACGTCAAAAATGTGGTATAGTGCATACTAATGAATGAATACGTTTCACTGCCCATAAAATTTACTACTCGTTTAGCCTGACCACTTTTCCACCCAAGAAAATTGTGTTTTCCAGGTTTTTCGACCAGTGAGAAATAACACATCGAATTTAAGACGCACCCTACTTTTCAGTTAGAAAAATGTGAAAAAAGGGCGAGTCTTAACACACACACACACACACTATATATATATATATTTATATATATTCACTTCTGTTGTTCGAACAGAAACCCTAAAATTATCTGCGTATCATGTACTATTATGAAGAGATATTGGAATTTCTAGGATCCCCATAATGAATATTTTGCACCACACGAATATAACGGAAGAAAAACTTTAATTTCATCCTCTGTTATTGCCAAGAATATTTGAGAACCAACAAAATGCGCTTTCAAGCATCGCACTTCGAATGAATACCTCTGATGAATGGACGGCTTCGCAAGCATACGTCAGCATTCCACAACAGCTGTACCATATCCCACGTGTATTCAGTAGCGCTACCTGATGTTCGTTTTAAACGTTAATAACAGAATAAAATATATACGAAGAAAGTAGAAAACATGGTGAGGGCATTGGTGGATCAATGCGTAGACTTGAAGGAGCGTCATCCCTGTTGTGTTTGTTAGAACCTAAGGTAATAATTGTACAGGGATACAGCAGTCCTAACACAACTATACTATCAGGTGTATATAATTTATCAACTACATGTTTCGGCCAGTGCTGCTGGGGCCATCATCAGGTTGGGTACAATTTATCAGAGAAGCTATATACGTACGTACACTACATTGTCATAGACAAACAGGATAACACACGTTATATGTATGGTTCTTTACCATCTGCACACACGCCCACCGACTTCGTGTAAACAAGATCTCGTCCTCTTACCTACACCAATACTGACAATTGCTCTGTGTTATATCTATATAGCTTATCTGATAAATTGTATCCAACCTGATGATGGTCGCAGAAGCACAGGCCGAAACATGTAGTTGATAAATTATAAACGCCTGATAATATAGTTGTATTACGACTGCTATATCCCTGTAGAATTATTACCTTAGGTCCAGTGCGTAGTGAAAAGCGGCATAATAGAGTACAGTTGAGAAGTGAGGCGAAGGGCGTATGGGTAATGTACAGTGGGCAGCCTGAGGCATTACAGTGCAGCCCCCAGTACGACGTCGCCAAAAAGCACTTGCAGCACTGACTGATTTCTAAAAATTTGTGGCAATATCTGAATACCAAAATCGGTCAATTTTATTTGTATGTTTTACACTCTCTGTATCAAATAAATTGCTACCATTCGGTTCGAAATCTTTGTCTTCACGATCCCAAACAAAAATCGTAACAATACAGGCAATGAACGTATAACGTAACACTGAGGCGCGTTCGTGGAACCATTGTTACTGTGGAAAAGCGATAAGTATTACATATTCTGAGTGTGTGTTTGTAGGTTTAGATACCCAACATGCAATGCACATCCGCCACATTGTCATCTGTGGCCTCTCCGGCTCTGGTATTCGACATATTTCCGTTTTATCTCAAAAACGGCAAAATTTTCAAAAAAAAAAAAAAAAAAAAATTATCGTGCACAAAATGTGTGTTTTGATATTCTCCAAAACTTTCGACTGAAACATTTTCATTCTAAGAAGAACTGAGTGAGATATAATAAAAAGGCATATTGGTCAGCATGCAAAATACCCGTTATTCTTATCTGATTTTAAAGAAACTTGCATTTTATCAACAACTTTGCGAAAAATACAAAAATACCAAATTTCATGAAAATCCGTCAAGTGAGATCCGAGTTGTCCTATGCGAATGGACGGACAGACACGGCGAAGCTAATAATAGTTGCCTTTCGCTTCTTTGTGACAACGCTTGCAAATTAAACATTCAGAACTGTAATTTTGCATTTTATTTTGTGTGAGTGTGAAACCAGGTTTCGCTCACACTGAGGGGAAAAAAACATAGGCTGAGAATGTTCGAGAAGAAGAGAATTGGGTCAAGAGGGACAGAAGTAATAGGAGACTAGAGAAAATTTCATAATGAGGGCCTTCGTGGCCTGCACTCCACACAAATATTATTACGGTAAATAAATGAAACAGAATTAGATAGGCGGGGCATGTAGAACGGATGGGGAGAAGCGTATGTTTACTCTGCAACAGGTCATGAAGGCCCAGAGGAGAAGTAGAGATAACTCTACTCTTTCTTTAACACCGGCGCTAGGTGGGGGTGGGTAGTTAATGCCATGCCCCGGCCGCTTTACCCCCTGGGAAGAGACCCTGCACCCATTATACAGGAGAGCGGGCAGGCCTGAGGGACGGCCTGGAGGGTGTTTAAAACCTCGGCTCCCTCCGGGATTCGATCCCCGGACCGTCCTGTTCGTAGCGAGCTTCAATCCCGATTACGATATCCCGGCCCAGAAAAAAGGTGCATAGATGGTTTTAGGGGGGGAAACCTGAAGGAAATAGATCGTTTGGAAGACCTAGTCATAGATGAAAGCAGTAGGTAAATCCTGCTGTACATATTTCCAGTTCTACGTGTGTCTGAACATTGTTCTTTTGTTTCAATTGCGTGAAGACTCTACTGACGCATGGGTTCTACACGAGTTAAATTTGTCAAAGATACCCCCAAAGTTTCGCACTGTCGCCATATTTGTAGTTGGTGACTTACAACAATATTTCATGTGAAATACGTAGTTATGTACATGCTCTACGTCCCTGCCACATATCACACGTAACCTAGCTCCTATAGCACTTCAGTTACCACCACCAGACCGAAAGCTAATAGGATTCGGACGACTACCATCTTGTTATTTACAAATCTACATAAGCATCTCAACAAAACTCACATTTATACAGGGTCCGCCAGTGAATCGGGCGATTTGGCAAAGGCGTTTTTATATTTTTAGCGTTAGCGGGGAAGGGGGAAGATGCTGGCAGGTGGCGTGGCCGTAAATAGCGTTCAGTTTGAAATGGAGTCGTGGACTGGTGCACAGCGTGTTTTCGCCGTAAAATCATTTTATAAGAACAACGATAGCTACGTTGCCGCCCAACGTGAATTTCGCAAGAAATTCGGGATTCAT
>Ga0123355_10019928_pt1 | contig 10689 bp, 9 predicted proteins | sample TergutEmb28metaG_3_FD_89872 | JGI IMG/M metagenome (GOLD analysis project Ga0123355, IMG submission 89872) | Embiratermes neotenicus P1 segment gut microbial communities from Petit-Saut dam, French Guiana - Emb289 P1 | ecosystem: Host-associated > Arthropoda: Insects > Digestive system > Gut ...
ATGAGAAAAATTTGTGTATTTGGGAAAGGAAGGTGCTGAGAAAAATATTTGGTCCAATATGTGTAGCAGGATACTGGAGGAGCAGAACAAATGAAGAAGTGAGGCAATTATATGGAGAACTGGTCATAGTAACAGAAATAAAAAAAGGAAGACTGAGATGGCTGGGACATGTGGAGAGGATGAGTGAGGAAAGGGTGGTAAAGAGGTTATACCAGAACACTCCAGAAGGAAGTAGGAGTGTAGGAGGATCAAGGTTAAGGTGGATGGATGACGTGAGGGAGGAACCTGAGAAGGATGGGTGTCACAAACTGGAGGATACGTGCACACAGAAGAGATGACTGGAAGATAGTTGTGAAGGAGGCCAAGGTCCTACAAGGACTGTAGAGCCATGTAGTAGTAGTAAATAGGCCTACACAGCAACTTCATAAGTGTGGGAACAGAAGTGAATATACATTGTGGTAGCTGGGCGGAGGCATGCTTGTACATGCCTTCTCTGTGGGTGTTTCATGCCATCTATGCAACCCCAAGAGGTCCTTTTATTCTTCTTCTTCTTTTTGGAGGGGGAGGAGGCAGTGTCACCAAAACGGCTGTCTAGTTCAAATTTTGCATCAAACATATTTTGTATATAAATTCTTATGCTCTTCCGAGTCATCAGTGAAGGACTACATGCAGGTGGTCACCAAATTTATTTTTCCATGCAGCCCAAGAGTCCTAAAGTGGCCCTACCTCTCTATGGTAAACGACACTGTTCAGATGGCATTATACCACCAGGCGATGTAGCTCCTACGACAGCACAGTGCTAAATGGTTGCAGTCATGAGGAAATGGATTTTCTCAAGAACCAGGTAAATGCCAAATTTTCCTAGCAACTAGGGAAACTAAACGACTGGAAAATAACATCCCAGCCCAAGGAGTTGAGTGGCACTGCTTTGAACACACACGAGACATCTCACATTATGGAACACGGAGAATATGAGATTCAATGTGCACTTTTACTGCTACCAGGCAGACAAGATAATTTTGGAGCTGGAATTTTGATTGGTAGTTGCCACATATTAACCAATAAAGAAATTTATCCAAGGGTTAAAAAACCTTCTATAACAGAGACAATAAGGTTAGATTACACTGGTTTGGGCATGTACAGAGAATGGAAGAAAATTCCCAAGAGTATAATATATGAATTTGGGAACAAGACTGAGAGGTAGACCAAGAAATAGATGGCAAGATGAAGTGAGGGAGGATGGAAGAATAGTTGGCGGAGAATAGTGGCAAGAAAAAGTAACAGAGAGGAATTGAGGAAGGTCCTGAGAACGGCAAGGAATCGTCGCATTCTGCACATGCCAATGGAATGAATAAGTTTCCACACCATGCTTCATAAGAACCTGAATATGTCCACACTTGTCAATGCATCATCAATCACGAGGGAAAGCAATGTGCACAAAATGATGCAGTAAATGCAATAATATGGACTTAAAAATCCACTTTCTCCCAAATACTGTCACATTTTCAGTACTTTTGTACAGCTGCTTTGTGGAATAACACAATTGGAACAACAATGTGCATAAGATTTTGTTGCAACCGCAAAAATTGCGTACTACTTCACAACCATTCCACAAAATAATAAAAAAATACAAAGCAGCATTAATGAACAGGATCTGGAACAACTTGTGCACTTGGATTCCATACAATAAGTAGGTGGGATATTTAAAGTTGTTACATAAGCAGGGCAGATGAAGAAAATCTCCTGACTGAGGATGTGAGTGTTACCTTTAGATAAGGAAATAATTTGTATGTACGAGGACAACATAGGTTATGAAAATGTCAACAGTGAATAGCACCACAACAGCTGCACAATCCCTGAATTATGAGTTAAGTTAAAAAATTTAAACAGATAAAATGGGTAAACTGAAGAAATCTGGCAATTCCTGACAAGATAAAGATGTTTTTTGTTCCCTGAAGTGTCCTTACTGAAACTGCACCCCACTTGCCCTCCTATTCAGCAAGTACTGGGCAGCGGGGCTCCTTCCCATGGGGGTAAAATGGCTCATGTTTGAAGTTCCATCTCATGCTGAGATTACAAAAGTATATCTACACCTCCACTCCATCATATGCCCTTGTAGCATGGATTTTAAACAAGCTCAGAAACAACTCAACCTCTCTCATTCAAGACAATATGAAGCACAGCATTAATTCTAGAAATCAAGTCTGTCATTCTTTGCTGCCAGGCGAACTGAAGATCTTGACCAAATCTACACTAACGGGTGTTTTGCTGACATGGAGAGAGAGTATAAAAGTAATACCTACAATTCCAAAGCAGATAATGTAACACCATTTTCTGGGGAAAGGGATGTGCTCAAATAAACTCCATTATCTTTAATAATTAGAGTTCCTGCTGTGCGTGACCTAAAGAAGAAAGGGTAAATGGGCATTAATACATACACATATCTGTGCTACTGATATCGCACTGGGAGGTGCACTACTAAAATTAGTTTGCTTTTACCCCACCATGGAAAAGCTTCACGGTCAGATCATTCACTGGGCAATACATATCCATCAGGCAGACAAAAAAGTGAGTACCCTGCATTATGTTTAACTTAAATTGACCACAATTTGTATACAGCACAATGGGAAAAAATGGAAGATAAAAACAGCTCCCAAGACAAGTCAAAGTACAAATTTGAAAGAGATGACACCAAATCATGCAGCACAAGAACTCTGCTGCAGCACACAAATCGGTTACATTCACTACAGTATAGAAATAGATCTGTATACTGTACCTTTTAACCCAAATAAGATTTTCCCCTCTCTCAGGTTTGTTAACCTTTTGACACCGGAATTATTTTTTTAATTTTAGCACACTCTGTATATAAAATGTAAATAAAACAGGAACCAAATAGGTTAGAATTATGGAACAAATTGCATTTTAAAGACGAAAAAACAGAGAGTATATACCGTGTTTAAAATATTCAGTACCTGTATTTGTTGAATAAATACATATAATGCAACATTTAGAGGTTAGCGGTGTGGTATGACCACTATAGTCATTAGGCGTCAAAAGGTTAATGTAACGAACATTTTATTCAATCATGCAACCTTTTCTTCGTACGTGGAAAATAATAAGGTAGTGTGTTTATTCAGGCATTCACATAAAGTAGCATCTATGTTGATCAACATGGCCCCAAAAAATATAATTTTATGGTTCTACTTTGGTATATTTTCAATATATAATTTTATTCATGTTGTTCATAAGTATAGTATGGACATGCAAATTAAAATCAAGAACTTACAATATGCCAAGCATGAAAGAAATCAGTAACCTGAACATATGCAATGTGATTTTACGTTTTCAATAGTAGTGAAAATTAAGTGCATGGTTTGTGAAGTTCTGACCCCACAGACATTTGTAGATGTTAACCAGTGTTTCAGAGAAATAGTGTCTCCATATTGAAAGCTGAAGTTGTAAGATAGCATATGGAGGAGTTATATGTGAAGGCTGACAAATCAGGCCAAAGGGAACAAGTATACTGGTCAATCAGAACCACCGTACAGGGCAGTGGGAATAGTCAAAGTCAAGACATGCCTTCTGAGTTGACAGTTGGCTTCAAGAGCCAGTTCTATGACCAGATGGCAGGGCCAGGTGCACTCAAACTTCTGTAGCTGCCAATTTTTCCATGCACAGCCCTCAAGAACGAGCTCTCTAGCCCTTCTGCACCACCTCACCATTTGTATAAGGAAAACATTTTCATAATTTGAATCCATGAACCAATAAGTTGAATCATTTCCTCAATTACCTAACCAGCATGTACCTTAATATCCCATTCCTTACAGAAACTGAGATGTTTGCCAACCCTGCATGGATATTAACAAACTGTATACTCCCCCTAGCTTATGCAATACAGTACTTACATCATTTGCCCCCCTGGGGCCAATACACGAAGCCTTGCAAGCAAATTTGCATGTACAATGCTGAAGATGTCACTGAGTTGCTGAATTCCCGCTAACAGGTACTCATACTCAACAATCTTGCTGAAATACGTATGCAAAGTAAATTTTAAGCAGCTAAGGAATGTCAGCCTGAGGAGAGGCCCATGATAGTTTCAAAACTGTGTAAGGGGCTTGGACGCACTAAAGCTGGCATAAAGGTGTTTCAGAACATTGATTCAGAGATGAAGCAAGCAGCAACTAGACAAGATTCTGAAGGAGTAAGAAGAGAGGTTTCCTTCTGACAGACTGTGCTTATCTCTTCATGTCATCTCCAGAGACTTGCATTTCTGGACAGTTTACCTTCAGTTGGAGAAGAAAATACGGCCCCTTTAAATTGTCATATATTTGTCACATTTCGTACAATTTGTGAATTTTTTGAAGTATAGATGTTTCTTTGTCCCCTACTAAAAACATACTGTCTGAAACTACCTTCCCCACATTTACACTGAGTTTATGGGAAAATCTGTTGGCTTACATCATCTCAACTATCATTATGTTGATTAACATTGACAGTTTCAAAACCAGCCATGACAAAGCTTCAGATGATGAATGTAAATATAAAACCCGATGGTTCTTTTGAGTGCCACCCACACGAACCTGCATTCAAATATGAAGTAGCACCAACATGAAGTGAGCAAACTGTGCTTTCCACCTCAACATTCACAGACAAAACTATGTGCCACTAGTAGTCTCCAAATATAACTGTATTTTCTCCCTCCACATAAAAGGCCCCAAATTCCTTCAGCTAGCTCTAAAACATCAGCTGTACACAGCATCCCATACAAGTGTGTAAAACAACATACATTAAACAAGACACATATTCTACTGTGCCCTAAGCCAACAAACACAATATGCATATAAATCATCAGTGAGGGAAAAAAAAAATCAGTGAAAACTGTGGGCAGTGCATTCCAATACTGGACTCAATTTCCAGACCAGAAAACAATACAGATGCAGGAATTGGAACATCAGGGAAATAACAGATGGGAAGCTCCATCTTAATAATATGACAAGAGAAGACTGTCTCAACCTGAAAAAGTCATGGAAACCTCTCATTCAAAAAAAGCACAAGAAATATACTTCCACTTTATTCAGCACTGTGCATTGGACCTGAAAAAGGCCTTCCTGATCCATCTCCCATTGGCCCAAGGTGGCTCCCCCTCCCACTTCCCTGACTCTGATCAACATCCCCCTCCCACTTCCCTGACTCTGATCAACAATCTTCAATGCTTCCCTTGGCCTGATTCTTTCCACTTTTTTAACCCTCTGAGCAATGTCCTTTCTTTTCTATTACTATCCGACCTTACTTTTGAAGCATTATGAATGCAAAGACGTTTCTACAAGTAATCAATAAATGGCAGACCATCATGATATGATTCTATGACTGGATGTTAGATCACAGAATTGTCAAGTGCAAAGTTTCAAATCGCAAGCATCCGTCGGCCAGGCAGCCACTACCATACAGGTACAGGCATACCACTCACAGTATTAAATAACCCAACCACATCCTAGTTCCACCAGTATTAGCCCTGAAGACAGAGGCAGCTAGGGCCTTTAAAATGCTTGCAGCCATCTGTAAATACTGGATTACAAAATCCAGAATGCTACAATACAGAAAGTAAAAATAGTCATCTACACCATTTCTTTTACTCAGTCAACAAGGCAATACTGACAGTACTAACAGTGTCTTCCTTATATCCAGGGTCTACAAAAATGGGAGGAACACTACTGACAAGCACAAAATATAAAATCCTTTCAAAACCAATTTCCAGAAAAAAATCATATATTTCTGACAAGAAATGACTTACAAATGAACTATCGCCACACATGTATATCCCATTCACACACAATTTCCAACCACACATGTATTCAAACCCACACACACTCCAGCAGGTACACAGCCACTCATTACATATACAACTTGCGCACACTTAAGAAAACAAGCAGCATATTATATTCACACAATTTTTGGGTTTCAATTCAGCCATTTTGAGGTAACGGCTGAAACTTTTTTTTTTTTTGTAATTATTGTTTTGTGCAATGCAATTTATCCTTCCACTGGAAGCTGTTACCAAATGTAACCTTCACAGCAAGTCTTGTTCTGCACACTAACAGCAACAGCAGCACTAATCACATGAACAAGAGCAGTCATATACTAGTATCTGCAATGGTACAGGGGAAGAGAAAGTTCTTTTTTATTTTGGAGACTACACTAGATTTTATATTATATATAACAATATATTATGAATTGTGAACAAGTCACATGCACGGAAAAACTCTGTCATTTTTTTCACATTTCTTAAAAAACACGTTGGGTTTCTGCTTCTAAAGATTTTTAAAATCTTTCTTGCATAAAAAAAACACCATCATTCCCCTAATGGCACTGTAACTGCTCTGCACACTCAACGGATTGCTGCTTCCATCACAGCAAGCAGCAATGGTATTCTTCACTTCCTGATGCAAAACTCTGGTCTTTCTATTAAAGCAACAAACAATTTTTGATGCAGTGAGATGACCCTTGCACAAAACAGACACACTAAGGCAGACAGGAAAAAGGGGGAGGGGGCACCAGAACAAACAAGGAAATGTGTGATGAAACAACCTGCATGACATAATCTGAGCTACAGTCTAAACCCAACTTTTCTTTATAAGAAAAGAGATAACGGGTGGGGGAAACAGAATATTTGTAATGTAAACCAAGGTACAGCATACAGAATGCCCAAATGTCAGTTAAACAAAAATACTGTCTTGTAGCAATGAGACATGCTAAGGTTTAAACATATGAATGCTGGTATAAGTCAGCAGCAAATGCTGTTGTGCAATAAACATTTAGCAACGCACATTAAACAATTTTAACGAATTTGGTACACAACAAAGAAATTTACGCTGTATTTTAGTGCACACAGTATTAATTCACTAATTTTTGGGCCAAACTGTATCCTGTTTATTAAGGTAACATTTGAAATATAATAACTTGCAATATAAAGATAGAATATGAGACTAACACAAATCACTTGTTTTCAAAATGTCTTCTCAATCTCATCATCAAAATTCAGTCCTGTAAGAAACTAAGTTTTGTTCATGCATGCTTTAAACATGCATTCATTAAGACAAAAATAACTAAGCGCTCACCACATTATTCTATATTTGGAATGCTATTTAAACAACATAAATTCATTAACACCTGGGGCACAGGATACAACATAATCAGGCTAATCAACTTCAAACTTGTGTTCTACAGTTTCAATAAAACCATCCCGAAGAATACTTAGTAACCCATATTGAAGTCTGCAAGAACCAGTTTCAGAAACACCAAAATTCCTCACAAACGTGAATGTGAAGTGTAACAAATGCAGATTTTTCAAACCTTTATCATTCCATAATACATAACAACACATGTCTGGAGTTGTAAGTTTTCACATCAAATAGGGTTCGTTTCAAGAGTGTGAAAAATGCAAGATTGTGTTTAATAGGCCAGTTCCCACTGTGAGGGGGCTAAAGCATAAAATGCTTTGCAAAGTCTGCATTCCCCCCACAGTTTCATGACAGATGGCTTGTGTTTCCATTTAGGACAGACATTCATTTTGACAACTCATCGCACTCTAACACTTCACTTTGACCGAAGCAAATTATTCAGTATTTTAAGAAGATACTATGGGGTGACATGTCCACAATGGCCGAACACAGCCCACATTCCACGACAAACATACATAAAGGTTGGTGATGAAACATACATAAATTTAGATTATTCCAAAATTAAAGGTGCTGGAAAATTATGCACAACGGTAATAAATAATGTTAATTACGAGAATTTACTCATGGAAGATGGCACACACACAGCAGGAGCTAGAAAATTAAAATGTAACAGGGTACTGTTAGAAGTTAATATGAAAGGAAACATAAGAGTGAGGAGCTCTGACAAATAAGGAATGGACACATGACGAGAAAGTTAATATTTCTGTAATTAAAAGAACATAAGTGTTCATAATAGGAGTGTGTAAATGTACATTTCATACATAGCTTCAATCATTTATTGGCATATATTAGGTATATACTGTAAATATTAAGAATTTTGTAAAGATATAAATATCATTGGCCATCATAAACTGCAGTTTTACTGTACTCTTGATGGCCAGTAGAAGTATGACGATACCCGAGACCTTCCTGTACATGCACAACTGCAATCCAAATTCATGAGTTCCAAGTTGTTTTCTTTTGATTCAATGTGAAATAATTACTTAATGTTACAAGTTTAAGGTTCATAAGAGCAGCAACTTGGTGGGGCAAAAATTCTCTGATTACACCACCACAGGATTGACCAGTGGCTAAAATCATGCTATCCCACACAATACACTCTATCACACAGAAACTGGGAGGGAAACGTAATCAATGAATTCAATCAGACTTGACAGAAATGTGTGTGTGCATGTGTACATACACACATAAATACACAAAAACATGCAAAAACACATGAGGGTCTATTATTAAACTGAAGGGAATAATAACACTTCAGAAATCCTGATCTGGAATGACATGCTACTTATTGTGTGTGTGTTCCAATTTTCCTTCTTCAAGTTTTTATCAGATATGAATAATTCAAGAAAATAAGGTATAACAAAAGATAATGGCCACTAATGCACATTTAATGGAAAGGCAACTGTGACAATGTTGACACAACATACAAGTTAGAAAATATATCTTTCAACCGGCAATTGTGAGCAAGTTTTAGTTTAATTTCTGTGTTGTGTCACCCAAGTACTTACGTCAAAGAGGCATTCCGATGATCCCGTACATCACACATCATACAGCACCTTCACTATCTAATCTGCAAACTTGTGAAGTTAAGCATGCCATGCACATACAAACCTATTACTAAACTGGAACTAGCGCAGAAAGCATAGTTTTGATTTCACTGATTGTACATTATGTATATTATAGATACAAAACTTCTATACAAATTGCAATTTGCCATGCGACTAGCTCTGGCTGCAGGATAATTGGCCCCTTAAAATCAAGCTATAGTCACACTCAGCCTTAAATAACAGTAGTACAAATTTTAACTATGCACAACACTGTCGTAAGACCTCTTTACATTCACCACACATTAAAGACCCACTACAAGCAATTCGTAAGTGACCAGTGACTAGAACTGAACTTTGAGATGGCTTCCACAATTAGCAAAATTCCAACAGGAACCAACGAATCAACACTGTATCCATCAAATGGCAAATCTAAAAAACCCGTAACTGATTAAGTGACATGGTTATTCTCTTCATGCCCCAACTTATCAACCCATGTATATTATAGCATCCACCAACCATGAAATCTGATGTGCCGATATGACTGAAAACCATCAAACTACTATAGCATATGTTTCATAAAAAAATTCACTACATCAACTGTCAACATCAGGACAAAGTGAGCGATGTCTTCCACTGGACTTGGTCACCTTCCTTTTCAACATCAACCCTAAGGAAGACATTTTAAAAACCTCTTCTGTGAATTATGGACCAAAATTCCGTTATCATGTTTAAGATAAATAGTTCTTTAAGAATGGGATGCAAGGAAATATGTTGGTAATGCACCAGCAATTAGTATATATATTTAGGTCAGAGGGAAATCAGACATTCTTGTGTTAGAATAAATGCAAGGATGACATAACAGGCATGAAACAAAAAATATCAGCCTTAATTTTTTGTTCTGCAATGTAGAAATTAATGAAACAGCACAAGTGCCACAATATGTGCTTTTCCATTTTGATTTTATCTTCAACAATGAACACTTTAACCAAAGACAAATTACTCTAATACACCTATTCTGATCTCACATAATTCTCTCAAACTGACAGATATGAAATCTTACCTCACTCTTTTAAGGGTTAAAAAATATGGCTTACAGGACGTAAGACATCCTCGCCCACTAACTTTGCACAGAACTCCAAATGTAACACTTCATTCTTACAAAGACTTCTCATCAGCTGTCTTAAAATTGGAAGTTACACAATTTTCTACACATCTCAACACATCAATCTCGCTTCCTTTATAGAGCTCCTTTCTCAAAACCAGTGCTCAAGTAGCACACAGGCAAATTAATAATATTAACATAATGTTAACATTTTTTTGCCTGCTGAAGACTTTAAAGAATACAAGGCTTCAACAACAGCCCAAATCCTCAAAAAGAAGCGAAGTTTGTTGTGCCAAAAAAAAAAAAAATGTTTTTATGTTAAACTCAGAAAATCAATTAGTATCTTCACTGGTTCACACACAGCCAAACATATGGAATAAGTACTGTACCATTCATTTTAAGCAACAAGTTTCACACAGAGCATTAGGTACATTTTTCACATATTGTAATTTCTGAAGTCCTGTGCAGTTTGGTGGAAAAAGGATGAGAGATGAAAATCAACTATGCGTAAGAGTTATATGTGACTTGACAAGGTATGCTATCAGTACAAAATATTCAGTACTAGCCTGCAAATCACAATCTTACCTTTGATTCAAGAAAATTGTCTAGTATCATTTTATTTCTTAATTAGGCATTCTGAAATTATGTGAAAAGGCATCAGATGCCAAACTGCAGGAGTTCCATATGCCGCCGCCACACCCCCCCCCCCCCCCCCCCCCCCCTTCCCTCAAATGTGTTTTTTGTTTTAAGGCTGGGTCTTTTGTGTATTTATATATTTTTTTTTGTATATTTTACAAAGAAA
>Ga0123355_10019929_pt1 | contig 10689 bp, 11 predicted proteins | sample TergutEmb28metaG_3_FD_89872 | JGI IMG/M metagenome (GOLD analysis project Ga0123355, IMG submission 89872) | Embiratermes neotenicus P1 segment gut microbial communities from Petit-Saut dam, French Guiana - Emb289 P1 | ecosystem: Host-associated > Arthropoda: Insects > Digestive system > Gut ...
CTGGCCATTATCTCCGTAACCGTTCAACTTTGGATATAGGTGTTTTGGGTTGTATCGGTATAGTTTGACCTAAGGAACACCCTCCCGAAGTCTGGCACATTCCTCCTGGGACACCCTGTATATGTACTTTCTGTCTTTGTCTTAGGCATTGCCATTGTTAATGCAGCACCAGCAATCACCAATCTTGATCCTCTGGTTTTCAAATTGTCTGATATCTTCTGTGTCAATGAGTCTGAGGTGTGTATTACTGATGCTGCTGGAACACTGTTTTACTGGTATGAGATCCAGCCACAGTACAAATTTATCACAGAATCAGAAAAGCAATGTTTTGTATCTCAAGTGTACATTGTTGTGCATTATTTCCATAAAGCACTTAAAATGTAAGTGTAGTAGGGTGATTGTGTCTGTGCATCGTGTTTTATCACCAAAACTGTTGAGCGCGTATGAAGAGCAATTTGGTGTTTGAAGTCTCTAGTAGGAGCAAAGGCAAAGTTGTTCCTGTGATGCTGTAAAGGCATGTGGGGAAGGGGAGGTACAGCTCCATGCATTCTTTACCTGGTAGTGGGTGAAGGTGAGTGGACAGTCTTATGCCCCATTCACTTTACTACCAGCGAACAGGCCCCCAGTACACACTGAATGGGAAGCTGGGTGGGCCCCATTGCTGCTGCAGATGCTTTGGAAAGGTGAAAAAATCTCTTGTCACTGTTGGGAATCAAACCGTGATTCCTTGGTTGTCCAGCGCATAGCCTAATCACTAAGCATTGTCAAGTCAATTTAATTGGGGTCCAGTATAACCCACACTTTGCAGGAGCTGACATTAATCCGTATTAACATTTTCTCAGAAGTTGCTCTTCATGAAGATTATTGGTATCTACATAACACAAACCACAGATCTCATTAGGATCTAAACGCTTTATTTCAGACAGTTGTGGTATGATGTATATTCTTTAAAATGCAAAGAAAAACTGGTTTTTAGGTGCATTCACAAAATTTCAGAAATTAACTTTTAGCTTTGTCACATCTGTAAGTCCATCCATCTGTCTGCATGTAACAACTTGGCTCCAACTGGACAGATTTTAATGAAATTTGATATTTGAGGAGTTTTTGAACATGTGTCAAAAAAAAATTCAACTTCGATTAAAATCTGACAAGAATTACGAGTACTTTATGAGAAGACCGGTATACATTTTTGATCATATCTCGCTTAGTTCTTAGCATAAGAAATATTTCAGACAAATGTTGTGGAGAAAATCAAAACATACATTTTACTTTCAATAGATTTCTGGAAGTCATGCTGTTTATGAGATAATGTGGAAAAATAAAGGTGGAGCCAGAGAGGCCACATATGACGGTATAATATCACACAGAAAAGATGTGATTTGCATGCCTGACAACTAAGGCAATAGTACAGAGACACAATGATAATATTAAATACTTAACTGCTTTTCCACAGCATCAGTGGTTACATGAACGCACCACAGTATTATGTTATTCATACATTGCCTGTATACATCTGAATGCAAGACTCTAAGCTAAGAAAACCCCCTTAAAAATATGTGTGCCATGGGAAAATGTATTTATTCAAATCTAAGATGACACCCCAAAAATAAAAATCTGCTAAAAAAAAATTTACCATTAATTTCATACACTTAATACATGTTGCATGTCGGATTGTATCTACCTTTACAAATCAGTGTCACTCTCCATCTTCACAATCAGTGCCTTCATCTTCCTTGCACTCGCTCCTAACATTCCCATCCGCTTCGCTGTCATTCCACAGCATATCATCATTGGTCCCATCCATTGCATTGGATATACAGCACTTTATTGAACTCTTCACAGTCACTTATGGTGAGATGCACTGCCATGCCATTGTGATCCTTATTTACTAAATAATACATGTATATTTCTTTGGTTATAAACTTAATTGAACCAATGAAGATTCACCATTTTTTCCTACAGATGGTGTTATTGGTGTTAAGAATTTAAATACACAAGTTCTGGATTTCTCTGTCATGTCTGTGGTCTAATCGGTCAGTGTTCATGGCTTGTTTGATGGTTTTTAATTTGTGGATTGGTCCAGATTTTATCTTTGAGCCTTGTAATTAATTTAATTCAGCAGTCATATTCCTGCTACTGTTGTTGGACTAGGCATGTTCTGAGGTGCATATCTTAACAAGTTACTGTTTCTGTGGTGCCTAGTGACTGACAGTAGCTCAATCTAAGGGATTCAACAGGTTAGGTGCTTCTTTGACTATAAATAGAAACAGAGCTGGCTTCTGAAATGGCATTGCATCTTTAAACAGACAATGGACAAAGTACCAAACAAGAAGTGTCAGTTAGCTTCAGTCATGCTCTGTTCATTTGGATGTTTTGACCCTTGAAGATGGGATCGATAAGTTGTCCCAAAACGTCGGCAAGGAATTTCCACTCAAAACTGTGTAATAGCTCAGAAGAGTGGAAATCTCAGATGACGATATGGCAGTGCGGGAAATGGTTTGGCTCCACGTGGTTCCCTTCAGAGCGATCCTGCTGAGCACAATGCGGTTCAGTATGGTTCATATGTGAATTTAGAGCCAAATGTGAGGTAAAAACCTCGTCTTGCATTTGAGTAAACTTGGTATATGCCGATGTTTGGGATAGTATTTGTCAGTACCACCAGTCCGAGTCTCAATCTACTGACTCCCAGCTACTGTGGCCACAGCATACCAACATGAAACTGACCTTAAACAGTTTTATTAATATTTTACATTTTAACATACATTTTAAACTTTTATTCAAAACTTATAACATTTTATGTTTGTAAATTAAATTAGTTTGATGTTCTGTGTAATATGTCCTTCAAAGAACATCTCCTTGACAATAGGTGGCCAAAACAAGTAGGAGGCTATGCTGTTTATAATACAGTAAATTTACATACCTGTGTATGCACGTGTTGGTCGTATTTCTTATAATGAATCATCAGTGCATGGTCATGAATCATTGAAAACTTACGAATTATTTTAGTAACCTCATGTTTTGCTGTATATGATTGTGCTAATGTCATGGTAGGAGCTGTCAGGAATTGACATGTTACATTAATAGAATCAGCACTACTTTGTTTTTATAGGTAATCATGTGCTTTGAAAATAAAATGAAGCTTTTTTATAGACTTGAATTGCAATTGTTATTTGGAAAAACAGTGTGCAGCAGTTACATTGTTAGTATAAAATAAAATATGCAAAATTGTGAAGTGACCAGGTTAGTGTAGCATGAACATTAGACCTGTTTTCAGAAGGTAACTGGTTTGATTTTCAGTCATTGTTACCACTTGCTCTGGCTGAGGTTGTATACAGTTTTCTCCACCTCCCTAGATGCATGCACATAGTATGAAATGTTTTGCAGTCAACTCCTTTCGAATTCTTATGTACTCATCATCCATGGTCACCTTCTCAACTGATGTAGTGTTAATCCTGTGGACATTTAAAATATCATGCAACAACCAAAGAATTACCAGTGAACAAAACTGCTGAGAGTGAGCCATAAAATAAATATAGATAACAGTGAATTATAGTAGATAATGTTTGGTGTTTACAGGCAGAATTACTGACAGGAATGCCAGTGCAGTCTGTAGAGGAAGCTATGGTAGCAGTAGGCCGACTCCTGGATAAAGGTTGCAAGCAGGTGATAATCACCTTGGGAGCATCAGGGGCTGTGTTTGCATCACAAGACAATTCTGAACCAGTTCACGTTCCCACTAAGAATGTGAAGCCAGTTGACTCAACAGTAGGTTCTTGGAAGTTCAGTTACATCTGTACTTCATCCTTTGCCATGAGTTTTGGTTCCCAACTAATATTAATGTGACTTCCATTTCATTTAAGGAATTAAATTGAATTTGTATATCATGTCAGCAGGAACGTAATATGTCGTATGTTTATCCAGTTGTGATTACAAAGTGCCCTCAGTTTTGGGACCATTCATTAATTGTATGGAAATGAAGCTTAGTGTACTGTCAGTTGAAAATAGTCTGAACTAATATCTGATATCTATGAAACTGCATCATCTGTTTGTGACATTTTAGCATATGGGGAATAATTGATCCCCCACCAATCCCTTGTATTCTTTCTTCCTTTCCTTGTATCCCTTTCACCACTCTTTTCCTTCTCCTTTTATGACATGTTCCTTTCCTATACCTGTCGTTGGTCCCTTCTGTTTCTGTGTGTGTGAGTGCAAGGGAATTGCAAAAATAAAATTTTACTTTCATTGAGGGGAAAATGCACTCAAAAGCAGAGTTCCAGCACCACCTTTTATGCGTAAAATACAAGACAGAATTGCAGTTGCTGTAATACGTTCATACAGTGCTGCTGAAGGTGTTGGAAGTGACAGGTTGAAAGAATAAACAGTGTTAGGACACATTATTTACTGAAACCAAATTCATGGTCTGTAATGGAACAAATTCCAAAAAGTGAAGATTTTGCAGAAAATAAACAAGTGTTTTTCTGTAGATTTTTGTCACTGCAAAATTGGACTCTGATAGACGATTGTTGCCAGATGGAAACCAAAAGGTCATGAGTGGTGGGCAGTTAACAGATCTGAGTGACAGTTTGTTGACTGTGGAAATACAGTGTTTATTCACCTCTGTTCTGTTGTGACCATATTTTCACTTGTGATAAGTCATAATTTTAGCTGTGTAATCCTGAAATGAAATCCTAATACAAGCATTGCTAAGTCTCTGAGAGTCAGTCGTACTGAATATGAAGTAGAATTCCAAATCACTGCGTGTGATGTTCTTTATGATTAAATATGACAAGAATTTGAAGGTTAGGTTTGTATTAAGGTAGGTTAGTCTCTTATAGGCACATTGTGGCCTGATACTCCAGAATTCACTTGCTGTAGTGCTTTGAATACAGGTATTTGGATCTGTAGCCTTTACTATTGTAGTGCTGTAGTGCACAGAACAGAGGATGGAACCTGTACTGTATGAGTTTCCTACACATATACAATCATTTAAATTAGTATGTTGATATTTTAAAACATTCTTGTTACAGGGTGCTGGAGATATGTTTGTTGGTGGTCTGGCATTCTACTTAGCTTATTACCCAGAGTTGCCTATGAAAGAAATTGTGAAGCGATCGTGTGAAGTGGCAACAGTTTCAGTACTAAAGTATGGCACGCAAACCAGTTTTCCAACCAAAGATGATTTACCAGCCGAATTGTTTATGTAATACAGGTCTGCTGTATTTGAAAATAAAGTGGATCATAACGTAAACTTTGTTGTTATGTCCTTACTACATATGGAGAGGTGCTTGGAGTAGCTCAATTTATGGTCTGGGCTGGATGACCAGTGAATCAGGATTTTGCTCCTGATGGTCAGAAATTTTTGTCTTCGCCATTGTGTCCAAAACAGTTTTGGGTCCAATCAGTCTCCTTGCCAGTGGTTATCAGGGTTGCTTTCCCCAGAGTAAATCAGCTGGAACTTCAAGCTGACTGCTGATCTTCATCTAGTGTTAAGGTTAGGAATTCATGGAGCTGCGCACTGCACTCTACATATTTCTTCATGATGTGGAAGATAAGCAGAGGGACAACTTCACATATACTGTTACTTTTATACGTGAAGTTCAGAATCTCCTAGGCCCTTGGAACTCCTTTTCATGTGTGTGTGTGTGTGTGTGTGTGTGTGTGTGTGTGTGTGTGTGTGTGTGTATATATATATATATATGTATACACACACGCGAGTCGCTCCGAAATTAATGCTTCGTATTTTATTATGTTGGGCCACGACGTTAGAGGCAAATGTTGGTGATATGGCAGTAGAGCTTGAACCTTCCGGCCAATATTCCATTAATTTTGTTGCCATGCAACAGATGACAGCCGAGGGACAGTCTAACAAAATGGCATCTGACATGGAAGAACATGTGAAGCAGAGGTGTGTAATTGAATTCCTCCATGCGGAAAAGATTGCATCCAATGACACTAATCGAAGCTAAACATTTATGGAGTCCAAACAGTGGATGTTAGCACAGTAAGGTGGTGGGTGGCGCATTTCAGCAGTGGCAACAACGACATGAAAGACAAGGCACATTCTGGACGGCCATGCACAGCTGTCACACCATGAAATTAAGAGCATCTCGATCAGCTCATCCACACGAATTGGCGGATTATGACTAGGGAACTGTGTCCGGAGCTGAATATTGGCTTCAATGCATTGGAAACAATGGTGGCAACATTGGAATATCGCAAAGTTTGCGCCAGGTGGGTCCCACAAATACTCATACAGGAACATAAAGAACATCATATGCAAGTTTGTTGGGACCTATTTAACCAATACAAGGCTGAAGGTGACAGTTTCCTGGACCGCATCATCACCGGTGACGAGATGTGGTGTCACCACTACGAGCCAGAGTCAAAATGGCAGTCCATGGAGTAGCGATGTGAATTGCCTATGAAAGAAAAGGTTAAAGACGCTGCCCTCAGCGGGTAAAGTGATGTGCACTGTCTTTAGGGATACGAAAGGGGTGATCCTTCTGGATTTCCTTCAACCCGGACAAACCATCAACTCTGACTGTTACATTGTGACGCTGACTAAGCTGAAGGCTCAAATTTCCAGAGTCAGGCCAGAGAAGAAGACGACCTTTCTCTCGCAACATGATAACGTCAGGCCCCATACCAGTTTGAAGACCATGGAGCACATTATCAATGTTGGCTGGACCCACCATATAGCCCGGATTTGGCACGTTCTGACTTCCATCGGTTCGGGCCGATGAAAGATGGACTGTGTGGGCAACATTTTCCTAGCTACAACGCCGTTATACATGCTATGGAACAGTGGGGCATGGGCCACCTCCACTGGTGCAGATTTTTACAAGTGCGGCATGCAGGCTCTTGTTCATCGCTGGTGAAAGTGCATAGCCAATGGTGGTGACTGACAAAAAATAGTGTTTTGTAGCTAAGAATTTGCTCTATCAAATAGTGTTATTGTGCTCTTTGTATCTATTGTAGTTTCCATGGAAATAAGTAGGAGGCATTACTTTTGGAGCGGCCTTTGTGTGTGTGTGTGTGTATATATATATACACATACAATTTTCTTATGGAAGGTTACATTTGTGTCATCTTGTGTAGAAGTTGACAGGTGTGTAGTTACAAAAAAAAATTATCAGCATCCTGTCGCATACACATCAGTAAAGACTTGGTTATTGCTGTGATCTACTAAAACATTTTATTGAGTGTGCTGTTGCAAGTTAAAAGGCACCCACACACACAGCTTATTAGGGTAAAATACTTGCCATATTGCTTGTAAGGTAAGGAAGGCTAATTCGCCATATAAAATGTCATGAAGGCAAAGAGAAGAACAGGGGTATAGCTCTACTGTTTCTTTAACCTTGATGCTAGACAGGTCGGTTGTTAAGGCCATGCTCCAGGCACTTCACCCCAGGGAATGACCCAGTACCTAATGTTCAGAAGGCTGGGTGGGGCCCAGGGCCATTCTGAGCAGGTGCAGAAGATTATATTACTTGAGGTTTGTATGTCTTTCCATATAAAATTCAAGAATAGATGCTTGTCATAATAGTGGTTGTTATGGACAGTATTTCTTGTATGTTATCAATTACTCTGTTCATGTCTTCACAATTCTGCATTTAATTTCTTTTTCCAAGCATTAACAGCTTGTGTCTAGTTCATAATTATGATTGCTATTATAATTTAACGATTTTATTATGTTTCTGGAAAATGTATGTGGTGAATGTTTGTGGAGTACTGATTGATTACCTTAGTATAATGCAATGATTGTGTTTTTCAAACCAATGAATAATGCACCACTTCTCATACACCAAGTTACGTTGTTTAACTAATACTCTGATGTGTTTCAGCACTCATGTAACATGTGTAATGTAACTTGGTGTAGGAGAAATGGTGCATGAAACGCTGGTTTGATGAAGACAGATAATTATGAACTTAATGCACGGTATGTACAACATTAGTACAGTGTAATTTATTGCAAATGTTCAGTGACATTATTGACAGTGCTGTCTGATGTTTTGTGATTACTTTGTCAGGTATGGTTTATGTCTTCTGCATGCCTTATGTACAGCATTACCTTATTACTGTCCAAATGGTGTGCTATACAGCTTGTATCATATTTCTGCCAGAAAATCTGCAACTTCTCACCCTGAAACAAATGAATCCATGGCTGTCCTTTCTACTGGTTTGACGGTCCTAGTAGACATCAGTTACAGGCTTGAAAACTGATTTCGGGCACTAGTCCGACTACAAAGACAGGATTATTGTCCTTTAGCAGGACATTCCAGGTTTGTTATGGGCCTCCTTACCGGCCATAATACCCCGAGAAGACATCTTCATTTAGTTGAATAATAACCCCTCATGCAGGAGATGTGGTACAGAGGAAGAAACCTCAGTCCACATTCTGTGTAAGTGTGAAGCTTTGGCTGCACTCAGACATGCATATCTGGGTTCCTTCTTCTTGGACCTGGAGGATATTAAGAGTCTAAGTCTGGGGGCCATCTGGAACTTATACAAAGGAACAGGACTGCCTTGACCTAATATCAGATTATGGAGCACAAAGTCCTATCATAAGGCCAAGGTACCTCAGGACTGCAATGGCTCGAACGCAGTTACTAATCTAATCGAATCTACTGGATTGAAACATGTTCATATCATTGAAGGTGATTGTGTTGTGGTGTCATTCCCGGTAACTTTAGACTTCATTTGATGTTTGTTCTTTCATTCTAGTTTATCTGTTACTGCTTTTGCCAGTCAAGTATATTCAGAGTCTCATTTGCTGGACTGATGTCAATAGTTTATATTAGGTTGTAAGTTTAGGGTTACCAGGCCATTAGCCTAACATGTCAAATTACTAATATTTAGTATTATGCCTGTGCAAGTGTGACTGAACATTCAGTGTATGGATGTGGGGTCAATTCACAGTACCATTCCTATATGCCATGTATTAGTAATCTTACTGCATGTTTCCAGTTTTACTGGTGGGGTCTGCAGAGTTCCAAATTTACTATTATTAGCGCGTTATCATACCTTAAGATCCGGAACACATAAGTGAACTGGATTGGTCACATTTTGCATAGAAACTGCCTTCTACAATGGGTTATTGAAGGAAAGATAAAAGGGGGGATAGAAGTGCCAGGAAGACAAGGAAGAAGACGTAGGAAGCTACTGGATGACCTTAAGGAAAGGAGAGGATATTCTCATTTGACGGAGGAAACTCTAGATCGCACTATGTGGAGAGATCGCTTAGAACCTGTCGAAGACATTACTAAATGAATGACTGCCTCCTTCTAATAGTTCTTTGACTGACCGACAGATAGCGCAGTAATGCACACGCACCGCATTGCATCGTGGTATGACTGTCGTTAAAGAGAACGTACGATTTTAGCCAAAGCGATTTGTTTCGGAATTAACATGTGATGTGAGAGGTACACGATAAATTCAGTCACTTCAGTAGCGACCATATTCCTCAACTAAGTCTTCTGAGTTATGACACCGCGTAGGTTCGTGCTAATTGACAGGGAATATCACATGTATTTTGAATATGTAAGTTTTCAATTCTTGTTTGGGTGTCGAATGCATCTTAGGGTGCCCACACACTAGCAGACTTACCGTAAGTGGCCTAGACAGGCTCTGAGGGTTCCAGGAGGTTGAGGCTCCCATATTTCAAGAAAAACGGCACATGGTAAGGTTGTCAACCTTACGCACCGGCCGCCTTTATATATTCCTGGTACTCATTTCTGTTAGAGGCTGAGTAAACCCAAGGGCCATAGTGTCAATGAAAAATTCTAATGACACCATCGGGAATCGAACCCCCGACCTTCCGGTTTGTAGAGCAGTGCCTCAACCAACCGCGCCACCGCGTGCCCAATGAAAGTGTGATGACGTAGAGTAATATAACATAAAGAAGTAAAACTGATGTGATATTAACGAACTACTCCAATTAAATTACAAAAAATAAACAAAACAACACTAAAGGGTGTATACATATGCATATAATAGGCAGTTATACGAAAATCCATGTAATGTGGTATTAACGAATTATTCAATTCAAGAATATCCATAGGTAGAAGTCTGAAATCATACTGTTTTTAGAATAAACAACATTTACATAATTGTAAACTCACAGTTAAACAACAAATTGTACCGTCACATGTGAGATAAACCAGAGAAGGTAAAACGTTAAAAACGAATTTGTAAACGAGTTGTAAACGATTAGAAAATTTTACTGGGATGAAATCTGTGCCATTTAATACGTGCAAACAGATTTAAATGGTAAAACAAAGAATAACAATAAATACTGTAAGGAACCGAGCTCTTATTCCCATTGACATAAGATATTCCGTATTTACACAATTTTATATTGTCGTGTTTTATTAGATTAGCTTCATGATGACCGATGAATTCGAAAGATACGTCACTACAGTTCATGTAACTGCTTTTGTTTTATAAATAAAGGCTGTACAAATACTGTCTGTCAATACTGACAACACAACGGGGCGATAACATCAAAGTTCCGTCCCCTTTCCGCTTGGTTCTGTGTAGTGAGCGCTGGCGTTAAGACTTCCTTTTTCTTATGTTTATTGGACCGTGCATCATCTTGATAGTTGAATAAAGAAAGACCAACTTGATGTCACTTGCTTTATTATTTCATTATTTAATGCTCAACATGTTTCGGATGTTAATACATCCATC
>Ga0123355_10019930_pt1 | contig 10689 bp, 8 predicted proteins | sample TergutEmb28metaG_3_FD_89872 | JGI IMG/M metagenome (GOLD analysis project Ga0123355, IMG submission 89872) | Embiratermes neotenicus P1 segment gut microbial communities from Petit-Saut dam, French Guiana - Emb289 P1 | ecosystem: Host-associated > Arthropoda: Insects > Digestive system > Gut ...
AGAGCAGTAGCGGCAATCACGATGGTGAATGGGCTCTCCTCACCGGAAATTTTCGTCTGCCGCGCGAGTTGCGCAACGGTTTCTGCCACAGAACTGCGCGGATTGGACAAGAGGGTGCGCAGTTCTCCCAAAGGAAGCGGTTCTGTGTTGTCCATTTCCGGGACATCTATTTGAACTTCTTTTACAGAGCGCTCTCGCGCTAAGGGGTTTATGGGCTTGGTCATTACGCTTGTATAACGCTCCGGCAAAACCGCAGGACCACCATCTAATGCTTCGCCCAAACCGTTCCATGTGCGACCAAGGAGGTCTTCTGAAAGAGCCAACTCTAGACCGTAGCCCAAAAAGCGGACTTTACAAGTCTCTATGCTGATTCCAATCGGAGAGCCAAACAGCACTGCCAAAATTTTGTCGCCATCGACTTCCAACACTTGGCAAGCACGTGTTTCTCCGCTTGGTAAGACAATCTCGCCAAGCTCACCGCAGGAAACACCTTGGATTTCCTTGGCGCAGAAAAAGTATTCGGATATATCGCAAATTGTACGGTATTCCCTAATCATTTGCACACTCTCCCCTCATGTCCTCTGTATGCCATACAGTTGAAACAATACGTGTGAGGCTTTTTTCTGTCTGCTCGAAAGCCTCTTCCGATGAAAGAGTACCAATGATGCTGAGACTTCCCTGCCGTTTTTCCGTACCCAAACATGTCACCACACCGGCGGGAGCAAAAAGCTCTGCCAAGCGACCGTTTAGATTGATTGATGGTCCGCCCTCATAGGCAATTGCGCCCATCAAGCCCGCGGTTTCAGAGCTTGCGCTGATAAAGCCCCCCAGATTGTCTAAGATCAAGACTACGCTAAGTCCCATGTCTCGATAGTAGGAGGCAATGGTCAGCCCTCTATAGACAGTGGCTTCTTGTGCAGCCGCTTCCGCATCCCGTGGACTTAGGATGCATACAGTCTTCTGCTCTGATTGTGCCCTACACAGCGCAAGTACATCTGCACACACACTGCCCGATAAGCCGCAGGCTAGGTATACAAAGACATCTACATCTGCACCATTTGCAAGCAGTTGTTTGAGCGCCGCTTGTCCGCTTCCCTCTTCACCAATCAGTAGAGCGGAGCCGCCCAAGACCAAAGGGGCATTTTGATCGATTTCTGCTACACCGATTTGCACTTGCGTTTCCGAACGGTGCTGTTGCTGATAGGGTCTTTCCATGCGGATTGCCCAGTTTTGCACCATGGTCAGCTTGTGATCGATGCCGTCTATGTCCTTTACGATCACCACAGCCTCTTCCACGGTTCGATCGCCGCTGTGTACTTCTATTACCGTGCCGGAGATATCCGCAGGCACCATGATTTTATGTGTTACGCTGGTGCTTTCCTGTACGACTCCGATTATATCGCCTGCTGCGAGCTTTGCGCCCACTGTGACACTTGGATGAAAACTCCAGCGCTTTGTACGGTCTAGTGTCTGTACTTCTGCTCCCGGTGTGATGTGGTTCCCTGTTTTGGCATAGAGTGCGTCTAATGACCGACCCAGTCCGTCATATGCGCCGCCCAACAGACCCGGACCCAGTTCCATTGTGAGCGGTGTACCCGCATGTTCTGCTATATCACCGAGCTTTAGTCCCTCAGTGGTTTCAAATGCAAGCGCCCATACCCTGTCTCGGGTGAGTTGTGTAACCTCTCCGACAATGCGGTCTGCGCCCAGAAATATCTTGTCACCCATCTTGGCTCCGAAGAGCCCTTGGATGCCGACAAGAGGTCCGGATACTTTGACAATGTTTCCTTTCATTGCTCCGTCCCCCTTAGTCAAATAGTGTTTCGGCAACCGGGATTATAAGTTCCCGCCGCCGGACTTCGATGAGTGCTTCAATGCTACAGTTCACATCGACCAAACCCTCTGTCAGGATCACGCCGCCGCTGATGGGGCGGGTTTCTTCGCTCATGGTGAGCTTTGCCTCACGTCCCATTTCTTCCAGCGCCTCATTGGCGGCAATTGTGACACGTTTGCCGTAGTGACCCCGATCCCGTACGGAGAAGATGAGCCGTTCATGCCCGCTTTGGCTGGCTTTGACACAGAGATTCACAAGAAATTTAATATACTTTTCTTCTGATAAATCCGAAAGCCGTTCCAGAGCCAGAGCAAAGATTTGTGCGATCAGTTCTTGTTTGAATGCGAGCACCTGCTTCTTTGATTCCATCGCCGCTGTGTCAGCCAGACCTTGCGCAGTTTGGTCAATGGTCTGTTTCCCTGCTGTGGTGTGTTTCCAATAGATCTCTTCCGCTTCTTTTGCAAATCCTGCCGTGATTTCTGCGATCTCTGCGTCTGTCTCTGCTTGCAGTGCCTTGCGTTTGTCCTCTGCATATGCCAAGAGCTGCGCTTTGAGCTTATCCACGCCATGTGCCGCGGAGAGATCTTCCTCTGCGCGCTTACGCTTTCCAAAGAGTCCGCCGCTTGCTTCCGGCGGATCGGTAATGGCAAACGCACAGGTGAGAGGGCGCAATGCCTCTGTAAGCTCCGCTTCCTGTACGATGGGAACAGTTGCCTCTTGCAGAAACAGGTGATTTGATCCGGAAACTTCTGTCTCTTTGCCCATTTTCAAGTAGGAAATTGCGCGGAGCGCTTCAAGGAGCGCATCTTTCTCTTCTAAGATGCCGATTATCTGCACGCGTTTGTGCTTCACACTAGCCATCTGTCACGATCCTTTCTACGATCAAAGCTGCCGCCTTGTGCATTGTGGTCTCCGCCCTTGCGCCGATGGCGGCTTTTTTGTTTTCCATATTCGACACAAGTCCGGAAGCGCTCTCCTGTGCTTGTTGTTGAACGGTACGCATGAAACTTGTCACTTCTGTCTCTGCCCGCGCGGCGGCTTCATCCACTTTGGCATGTCCGTGGCATTTTGCGTCTTCGATTTGTTCTTCTGCATGTAAACGGGCATTTTGCAGCATGTTGTTTGCTGTTTGTTCCGTTTCTAAGAGCGTATTGATGGCATCTTGAAACATAGACCTTGCACCTCCGTTTGTTGCGTTTTCTCTTAGAGTCATCATACTAGATTTTCCATAGAAAAACAAGGGAATCTGGAAAAAGCGGCTCCCTTTATCAGAGGGCGGGGGAAAAAGAGTCCTCTATCATGCTTGAAGCGTGCAACGCTCGCTTAGTTTTTCTGCGCGATAATGGTATTTTTTGCCCATCTTTATGAGGAAGAAAATTGTTACAAAAATCGCCAAAACTTCAGCCATTGGCAGAGCAATCCACACCCCATCTAAGCCCCAAACTCTTGGTAATGTGACGAGGAGCGCCAAAGTAAAGACCATGGTCCGCATGAGAGACATGAAGCCTGAGACCAAGCCATCATTAAATGCGGTGAACCAAGCAGTGGCAAACATATTAAAGCCCATCAAGACATAAGCGACCGCCGCAATGCGCAGTCCCCGCACTGCCATTCCGTACAGATGTCCCATGAATGGGTCGGTGGGTGATACATAGATCCGAACCAATAAGTCTGCAAAAACTTGTGTCCCAATCAGGGCGATCGCTGACAGTGCCGCGACGATGAGCAAGCTCTTTTTATAAAGTTTGATCAGATTTCCATGGGTTTTCTTTCCATAGTTATAGCTTACAACCGGTGCGATGCCTGCGGAATAACCGAAGAAGAGAGAGGCAAATATCCCTTGGGCTGCCAAAACAATGCCGGCAGCGGCGACACCCTCCCAACCAACGATGCGTACCAGAACATTGTTCATCACAACTGTAGTTACCGTAGTTGCCATCATGGTAATCATTTCGCTTATACCGTTGGATGAAGACCGCCCAAGCGCTTTGATATCCCATTTGGGACGCACGAAATAGATTGTCCCTTTTCGGTTTCGGGCGAAATAGATCAAACCTAAGAATGTCGGCATGGCATAGCCGATCCCAGTTGCCAGCGCAAGTCCCATCACGCCCAAATCCAAAACAAAAATGAATACGGCATTTAAAGCTGTGCTTACAATCGCGCCTGAACTAGAGGCAAACATGCCAAGGACAGGACGCCCCTCTGCAATCAAAAACTGCACAAGAACCAAGCCGACCATAATGAAAGGCATCATCAAAATAAGGGGCTGTAAATATTCCAGCGCCAAGTCAAATACACCAACATCTGTGCCAAGCATTCGCAATAAGGGCTCTCTGATAAACCAGCTTATGCCGGAAATCATGACACTGGTCACAAATGTAACAAGGATCAAAAGCGTGAAGTTTTCTCGTGCTTCTTCTTGCAATTTTCCGCCCTTTTTCTTTGCCACAAGCGCCGACCCACCCATGGAGAGCATTGCGCCAATTGCCATTGTAAAGGTGAAAAAGGGCATGACAAAGTTAATCGCGCCCAGAGCTTCCGGACTAATGCCGCGAGAGGCAAACACACCATCAATTGTACCGAAGATTCCCATGATAATAAAGGATAAGATCGTGGGGATGGTGAATGTGAGCAAAAACCGAGCTGTTATCGGTTCGCCCAATCTTGATTCGTTTTTCAGTTCTTCCATTTTTAGCTCCTCTTTACTTTCGTTTTTATGTGCGCTAAAATGGAGTATAAAGCATGACATTATGTCAGAGTCAATAGAGAAATTCAAAAAAGGAAACTAATTTTATGCGCAGAAAAAACAAACTCTTATTCATTGGAGAACTATCAAAACTGACCGGGGCGAGTCTGCGGTCATTGCGTTATTACGAAAAGATAAATCTGCTAAAGCCCACCTATGTTGATCCGGATTCGGGATATCGGTATTATTCCCTGGATCAGACACCTCTCGTGGAACTGATTATGTTTTGCATTGAGCTTGGCATTCCCTTGAAAGAGCTTGCGAAATTTACCGACGCAGACGATACAATCGATTTTCGTGCCTTTTTAGCGCAAGGGAAAGAAATTGCAGGGGAGAAGTTGCAAAAAATAAAGCAAGGTCTCCATCTCATTCAAAAATTGGAGGAAAGAATAGACCTAGCTGAACTGTATCCGGTGGGGCAGGTGTATGAAAGAGAGCTTCCGCAAAAATATATTTATGCAAAACCTTGTGATATGTCCTTAAAAGACCTGGATTTGCTGGATGTGTTCGCATCGTTTTCCGACATGCCATATGCTGAACACGAATATGATGATTTGCCGGAATATGGGTTTTTGTGCGAACACACCCCGAAAAAAACCTCATGTTATGTGTTTATGGAAGTACCAAAACACATGGCAAACAAAACCATTCCCGCCGGAACGTATACGTGCAGACAGAATGAACAGGCGCAAATTGGGCAGTCTTGTGAATTTTTTAAAGAGCATCTCCCGGGCAAGACTTCCTATTTGGCGGTTGAGACGGAGATATTCACCGGAAAGCATAAGATTAGCAGACCCTTACATGAGTTGCGGGTGATTGAATTGTAGGGGCGAACCTTGTGTTTGCCCGAAATGGGGGCATATTGAAAAATTATACTTGACAGAAGTAGCTCACATGTGCTATAACTGTATTAATTTAACTAGAACAGTTAAAAAGGAGGTGCACAGGTGTATCAAATCGACAATCAATCGCGGCAGGCAGTATATGAGCAAATTGTAGAGCAAGTGGAGCGGTATGTCTTGATCGGGCTTTTAAAAGGCGGGGACAAATTACCTTCTGTACGCGGGCTTTCCTTGGAGCTCACTGTAAATCCCAATACAGTGCAGCGGGCTTATACGGAGCTTGAGCGAGACGGCGTGATCGTCACAGCCCCCGGACGGGGTGCGTTTGTGAGTGATCAAGGAGCACATCGGCTGCGAGAAAGGAGAAGGGAAATGGCTTTGACTGATTTGAAAGTATTGCTGGAAGAACTCAAACTATCCGGCTTAGGGAAAGCGGAACTGCTCCAAATCGTGGAGACGGCATATCAGGAGGAGAAAGATGATTAGAGCAGAGAGTGTGACCAAAAAGTTTGGAAATTTTAACGCGGTATCGAATTTGAGCTGTGAGATTCCAAAGGGCTGTATCTATGGCTTAATCGGCGCAAATGGTGCCGGAAAATCTACTTTCTTGCGCCTTGTCACCGGTGTTTACAAGCCGGACGGCGGCAGTGTACTTTTAGATGGCGAACGGACTTACGAAAATCCGGGTGCAAAGCGGCGGATGGCATATGTGCCGGATGAACTGTTTTTCCCCGCCGGTGCATCTATGAACCGGATGGCTTCGATGCACCAATCTTTTCACAAAGACTTTGATCGGAAACGATATCAGGAGTTGACGGATCTCTTCCGCTTAAACCCCAAGGTGAGCACCAATACGTTCTCTAAGGGCATGAAGCGGCAAGCGGCGACGATTTTTGCACTCTGCTGCCGTCCGGAGTACATCTTCTTTGATGAAACTTTCGATGGGCTTGACCCCATTGTGCGCAATGTGGTGAAAAACCTCATCACAGAGTTCGTCATGGAGCGGGGCACGACGGCGATTATTACCTCTCACAGTTTGCGTGAGCTGGAAGATACTTGTGATCAGTTGGCACTTCTCTATAAAGGCGGCATCGTGTTTGAGTCTGACGTGCAAGACTTGAAAACCGCACTCTTCAAAGTGCAGATTGCCTTTTCCGATGAGTATGATATCGAGCGCTTTGCAGGGCTGGACCTGATGGACTACACCCAGCGAGGTTCTGTGGCAAACTTTATCGTGCGCGGGGATCGGGATCAGGTGCGGGCGGTTCTGATGGAACAGGCGCCGGTGCTTCTGGACATTCTGCCGCTTTCCTTGGAAGAAGTGTTCATTCACGAGATGCAGGCGATCGGATACGCCTTTGACAATATCCTGGGGGAGGAATCAGACCATGTTTAATTTGAAACTGTATAAAGAGGGTCTGCGCAAATCCCTCTTCGTGGCGGTCTTATTCATCGCCATCATGAAAATTGGCGCAGTTCTGCTCCCGATTGGAAACATCATGTCCAACATCCGTGCCATTGAGATGGGTTGGGGACATGGACGGCTTGTGGTCGATGACCTGGGCGGAAACCTTGCGCTCATACTTGCCCTATGTGCCTTTGCACCTTTGATTACCCTATATCTCTTTTCTTTCCTGAATAAGCGCAACAGCAGTGATTTTTATCACAGTCTGCCCCATAAGAGAGAGACGATTTTCATCTCCTACACAGCGGCGATCCTCACCTGGGTCATTGGCGGCATTTGGCTCTCAACGGGTATTTCTCTTGCGATCTATGCCTTTGCGGCGGAGCATATTCTCTTGAACTTTTCCAGTGTGATACTCACCACCCTTGGACTATCTGCTGGGTGTGTCCTTGTGGTCGGCGCTGTCTTGATGGCGATGAGTGTGACAGGCGGTGTCTTTGCCAATATTGTCACAGCGCTGCTCATCATCTTCCTGCCCCGCGCGATTATGCTGAGCTTTACAGAGATGCTCGTCACTGCAACACGTGTCATACCGGCTGAAGCCTTTGGCATATTTGGAGATGCGTCCTATCACATTCCTTTCAGCTTCCTCGCCTACGTGTTCAATATGAGGGGCAGCGTGAGCAATATCTTTATCCAAGGCGGGCTTTATACCGCCATCCTTGGTTTGGCGTATCTTGTGATTGCCCTCTTCTTGTTCAAGCGCAGAAAGAGTGAAACAGCAGGAAATCCTGCACAAAGCGGTGTGTTACAGGCGATGATTCGCATCGCGGTAGCATTTACTGTGTGCATATTGCCAATCTCAATGATTTTCATGAACATGCAGCAGCATCATTGGGGGATGGACTTCCTTGGTCTGCTTGCGCTCTATGCGATTGCACTCATTTCATACTTTGCCTATGAACTGATTACCACCAGAAAGATTGCAAGCATCAAAAAAGCCCTGCCGGGGCTTGGGATTTTGATACTGCTCAACATCGCGTTCCTCGTGGGTCTAAACGCCGGAGAAGCAATGATCTTGAACCGTAGCTTCCAAGTTTCAGATATCTCTGCTGTGCGTATAGAGTCGGATTTTGTCCACTCTGGATGGGGTGACGGTGCGCGTCCATATGAAGAGCGTCGCGCACAAGAGACAGAGATTGCAGACGAAGCTCTGATCGAAGTTTTGCTGACTGCTTTGGAGCGAAACATCTCCATTCTCAGGGGTGATTCTGATGACTGGTGGCGGCAAAACGGTACTCCTGTCCAAATCGCTTTCGTACAACCTTCCGGGCAGAGTGTGCGGCGTAATGTCTTTCTCCTAAATACAGAGCATCGAGAAGTGCTTGAAATTTTAGATAATCATCCGGAATACGCTGATCTGTTTCTAAATTTACCGGAACATCCGGAAGAAGTTTCCAACTGGATGATCTCTGACGAAGCGGCGTGGGATGTATATGAAGCCTTGCGGGAAGATGTCCGCGACTTAGACCTTGCGACTTGGCGCATGATCCATGCGCACGGGACGCTTCCCAATGTAAACGTCTATGGTGAGATTCACGTACGTGGGTTTCTCGGACGGGATGTGTATCGCAATATCTATCACATCACAGATGCCACGCCCCGAGCGGTGGATCGCTTTGTCTATCATATAAACGTGGAAAGCTTTGCCTACGTGGAAGCAGGACTTGCCCATGGTCTAGTGACTGACCATCGCTTTGACTCGATTTTTATACAGGGTTATGGCGAGTGGGATACTGTCCACTTCTCATCTTGGGATATTAATATGCGGCAAGCTGAGGCGATTGACCTATTCACAGCACTACTCGAAGCCGTCCGCGCCCAAGGTAACACGCCGCTGGACAGGACACAGCCGTATCTGAGTGTGCATGTTTCGCACTGGGGCGAAGAAGAGGGAGAGTTGCGCGGCACCTTTTTCCTCAATGCAGATGATGCATTGATTGACCTGATCCCGAACATGCCGCTCAATACTTGGCACTAATCGCAACGCATAAGAGAAGAGACGAGCACTTGCTCGTCTCTTCTCTTTGTTTTATAGGTTTAGTTCTGCCTTACAGATGCTTCCCCTGATAGAAATTCTTTTTCCACACCAGATATCCCGCTGTGCCGCTCATACATAGAAGACCGATCATCAACAAGACGACGAAGAGTGCAGATTGGCGCTCATCTCCGGTTTGGGGAGAACTGCCGCCACCGCCGTTTTGATTTCCGCCTCCATTTCCGTCACCCGCTGGGGGTGTTGGAGAGGGGCTGGGACTCGGTGATGGGCTGGGGCTGGGTGATGGACTAGGACTTGGCGATGGGCTAGGGCTGGGAGACGGACTGGGACTCGGACTTGGTATGGGCGGTGGGGATGGATGCCGGATCGGAGTATAGGTGTTGTCGATGATAATCAGCACCTCTCCGTCGGGGTTCGGCATGACATAGCGCCTGACCGGCAGGTTGGGACTTACTGTCCAAGTATAGCCCGGCACCACATCGGCGTTTATCTCGTCTATGATATAGAGACCGGGGATGATGTCTTCCAAGACGATGCCAAATGGGTCCAGCGCGTCTGCAAGCCCAAACACGTGTTCCACACCAAGGGGATCTGTAATGATAATCTGGAAATCTTGCAGATATCGTTGGATTGCGGCGTTCCCTAAACCGTGGAATCGCTTTAATATCCGCAAGGTATTGTAGGCATCGTGAATGGGGGTATTCTCAATGGTGATAAAGTCGGATATTTGGTTAATCCCCGCACCGAGTATGTTTTGCAGTGTGCTGATATCTCCGGCAGTCATGGCAGGGTTTAAAGTGAAGTAGGTAAACTCCGAGCCGGGGATGATGACATAACCGTCCGGCGCTTGGTCTTCCACCAGTAGGAACAATAGCTCGTAAGACGGCGTTGAGGTGAGCCATTGGTTACTCAGGATGGCGATGCCGTTTGCATCTGTTGTCTCTTGATCAATACGGGCGAAATGGAAGACCGCACCGCCACCGGCAGGACCGGCAGCAGGGATAGATCGTGCAACAGGCAGTCCGCCGGGTGGATTATAAGCTGACGCTGTGGACAGGTCTGTCACATAAAGTGTAAATGTGGCGCCGCTTAGATTATTCCCCACAGTATCTTGCTTAAAGATGCGGACATCTACAAAACCTGCTCCCACGCCCACACCCGATTCGCTGACCACGTAATCATCTTTCCCATCTGTGGCTTCATCATCGAAGATGCTGATGGCGTTGCTGATGGTGTCTTGGACATCTTGTCCCAATGTAACGAGGGCATCGTATGTGAGGCGGACAGGCGTTTCATTGGGGAGGACGAAATCAACCTCAGTGGGGCTGACAATATTCACGCTCCACGCCAGATTGCTGTTGAAGCTGTAGGGTTGTTCCACCCATACACCATCCCAGATGCCATTGATCAGGGTCTGGGTGTAGATTGTGATGGTATCTGTGAAGAAAGTCATATTGGTCAGAACGTCATGGGCTGTAATAAGTGCTGGCTGGGTGGGAAGACTCGGATCGTCAAACATGGCGCTGCCGTCTGCATTGATCACAATATCCACATGAATCCGAGGGGAACCTGACCCTGCCGGAGTCATTGTTTTGGAGAGCCGCTCTGGAGTATAAGAGACTGTGGCATCGGATTCAAAGGTGCAAGCGCCGGGATTCACTGAAATCGAAGCGGTGTTTTCCATTGCCGGAATCGGCGTTTCTGAATCAGGGCTGATGAGCGCCAGTTGGTAATTGACTTGGAACGTATGTTTTTGGGCAAACCAGTTGGGCACTGCACCCATAGATGCGCCGCCTTGCG
>Ga0123355_10019931_pt1 | contig 10688 bp, 3 predicted proteins | sample TergutEmb28metaG_3_FD_89872 | JGI IMG/M metagenome (GOLD analysis project Ga0123355, IMG submission 89872) | Embiratermes neotenicus P1 segment gut microbial communities from Petit-Saut dam, French Guiana - Emb289 P1 | ecosystem: Host-associated > Arthropoda: Insects > Digestive system > Gut ...
ACAGATGTGAAAAGTGTGTTGAAGTAAAGGGAGATTATATTGAAAAATAGCAAAGTTGTTTCATTTCTGTCACCTTTCAAAGTTGGTCAGGCCGGAAACTTATGGACCCTACCACGTATGCTTAATGATGTGTGTGTTGAAAGTGCCTGAATTGCTTTACAGGATCAGGTCTGCCTTAATATAGTTGCTTGTGTTGTATTTCTGTTCAGTACTGGAAATTATTATTTGTACTGCAGGCCATCACAACCTTACAGAGTGTTCAACACTTGGATGGGTGACCCTTCAAAGCTTCTGCTATTGCAAGGTGTGCTAGAAGTGATTCGTAGGGACTCGCTGTTAGATCTGGTACAAAAGACTGGAGAAAAGTTGTTGACAGATCTGCGTCGTCTTGAACGTGAATTTCCTCATTTGATACATTCTGCACGAGGCCGTGGAACCTTCCTTGCCATCACATGCCCTTCTACCACACTTCGAGATGACCTTGTGGCCAAACTTAAGGAAAAAGGTAAGTTGGTAGTTTTAGATGAACTTCAGTTAAATTCCTGGTTAATGTTGATGTCTCTTTTGGATTAATGGCTGTTGTGAGTAGATGTCACACAAATGATCTTTGTGTGTTGTAATTGGTAAATACATATCTTCTTCATCTAGCACTGTTTCATATAAAAGGTGGGTTTACAGATAAAAAAAAACCCCACCATTATCTCTTTTACCCTACCTTTTTGCATATTCTGTCAGATTCAGTGCATTTATTCCACATACTGAGGACTAGCTCTTTTATTACCCATTTTGTCTGTTAAGGAAATCATGTATGTAACAGAAAGTATTATGTCCAAAATGAACGTACATACGAGAATTATTTAAAGACCCATTGCCCGTATAACAGTTAGTACTCTTATGTTTGTCATATGTGTACCACCACAAACTTAACATCATTTTACTAGAAGGTAACATATCTTTTGTTGGCATTTGTTTGAAAATGCAATAGGGAACAGATGGTCTTTTACTTCTAACTAAAACATACATTCTGGTGCTATTATTAGCACTTTTTACTGACTAGTGGTCTTTTTTCTGAGCTACTTCCATCCAGACTGTAGTCACTTTAATTTTGTACATAGTTCAGTTCTGGTACAAGCAGTCATTTATGTTTTGTATTGCATGGCTTCAGGTTAATTTTGTTATTTCTTTCATATTTCCTGAGCTGGACATGAGTATTTATTTGTATCCAACTCTTCCACTTATTCAAAGAATTTTTATACAGTGGAACCCCCTGAAGACATTTTTGCAAAAAATTCAAAATATTATGCTTATTAAGTGGGCAAACGTATTAAAAGGTTAAGTCTGAACTCACAATATTATTTTGTAATGGTATTATTGTGTAATTCTGTAGTGAAATTGACATTCGCTGCCCTGAATATTATTCTGTATAAGTTTTGCATTTTTGCCATCTACTGCGTTTTGAGCCTAACTTCTTCAGTGATTTTGACACATTGGACATAAAACATCTTTTTGACAAGTGACATCTTTTGAAAAGTACTGTTGGTAGATGAAGAAGCATTTTTTCTGGAACCATTCTATAATTACCAGTTTTACAGCCTTCCATGTTTGGCTGTTTCTATGTTTTCCAGCTTGGCTGTTTACTGACAAACTGAATATTATGTCTCAATTTGATAGTTTGGTATAACTGTGTTTTAAAGTTGACATAGAAATGCCAATTTCTGCAGTTTTATTTTGCAAGGACTGTTTGAAGTAGTATTGAGGTTCAGTTTCTCTTGAATGGAGAGCAGCTTACATTTTGAGTTTTTAGGCACATCAGCCAAGTTGCGAAAAGCGACTTAGTTTCTTTGTCCATTCATCCGTTGGCCTGGATGCAGTAATTCAGCTGCCACGAGTTGGATTTTCATGGTATTTGATATTTGAGGATGTTTCTAAAATCTGCCAAGAAAATTTGAATTTGATTAAAATATTATGAGTAAAAGGTATTTTACCTGAATACCTGTTTGTTAATATATTGCTGAATTCTTCTTTGAATGAGAAATATTTTAGACAAAAGTTGTAGAGAAAATCAAAACACACATTTTACTTTCATTAATTTTTTTCCAAAAATCGTGGCATTTATGAGATAATGTGGAAATATATAAATGTTAGACCAGACAGGCCACAGATGATAGTGTAATATGGCGCAGAAAAAATGTGATTTTAATGCTGGATAACAAAGGCAACAGTACAGACACGCACTTATAATGTGTAATACTTAGAGATTTTCCATGTCAACATGAGTTATGCAAACATGCCTCAATATTATGTTACATGTATATTGCCTGTCTTGTTTATGTAGTAGCCATGCTGGTCACATGTTCAGTAAGTAATTACTCTGCAGTACAAAAATTGTACAAACATGCAGTGTGAGGTTAACACAGTGTATGTATAAGTTCTTCACACGTGTATCTTTTCCCAAGGAAAGATATTAGTTTCAGTGTTTCAGGACAGGGTGCAGAGGAGAATATTTTAACTTAAGAGAGTAATATGGGGATGGAGAATATAGTATGAGCCACCAGATATTCGACATGTGGCCAAATCAAGATGAGTGAGGATGGTGGGAAATGTAACATGCAGGAGGGGGGAATGTGCATACATTTCAATTGGCTTGAAACACTTAGAAGTAAATCGGTAGGTGATATTAAAATTAATGTTAAGATTTAAAGAGACACACGTCAGGAGCAGGCTGTTATGAATTTGGTTATAAATGTGTGGGTACCTAGAAGTGTCATCTTGACCAGTAGGTGACTGTCATTTTTGCAGGAGTTAATTAGCAGTCTATATATTTCTGTATTTGTGTAACCACATTACTAAAATAGGTGACTTGTGATCTGAATTGAAAGTTCAGCTCAGTATCACTGTGCATTGTGTTATAGGTGTGCAGACTGGTGGATGTGGGGAGCTGGCAATCAGGTTGCGGCCAGCACTGATCTTCACCTCAAAACATGCTGACATCTTTCTGGACAAGTTTCGACAGGTGCTTAAGGAAATGAATTGAGTAAAACAGTCACCAGGGTTCTCAGGTAATGCAGTACTAAAACAAATGAAAATGTTTTTTAATGCATTTTTTAACTGACCTCAGTGTTTTGCACGATAGTTTAGTAGAATGTAGTAGTCACTGTGCTTGCATATTTACCGTTGACATTTGAATTGTATATTTCAAAGCAAAAGGCTTAGTTTCATTTTCACTTTGTTAGAAGAAGTTATTTCTGTATTGAATTTTTGATGAAGGAACATGATGTTGACCATGACACATGTAATTTTCTAAGGTGTGTGAACCTGTAATCTATTTGTGGTTGCCAGGAAATGTATTTTTACCATAATTTTCCACTTTAATCTTTCTTATCTTAGAAAACAATAATCTGGCCTTTAAATTGTGGTGCATACTGGCCTAGTGATCCTTTGCTGGTCTCTCTGGGTTTTGTCTTTAGCATGATGCTGGAAATGTAGCAAAATAAATATTTTTTGTTTGCATATTTTGGTGAGGTGTTTTCTGATTTTACTAGTTAATTTATGAACACTGATATTTGTTAAACCTTACAATTTTCCCAATTACGACAGAGTGTTTTCAATATTGTAACTTCCATATATGTTGTATTTTTGAATTCCACTGTGTACCTGGCCTGTCGGTTGGCCCTGTTTGTATGTATTTTGGTAGTCAGTTCCTCAATATTCTTTCTCAGATTTCAGATCAAATATAAGTTCCAGAATATGGCCTTTGGTATATCTTGTTGTTTGGAATTTGCAGCCATGTCCCTTGCTGAGGTTTGCAAAGTGCATGGATACTTGTAACAAAACAGTGAACTGCCTGCATCATAGCTTCGAGCTTCATAGCTTTGAAGGGAAAGGTGTTTGTCATTACCTGGTCTGGCTAGGCTCAGAAAAACAACAGGGGGTATAAACTGACCAGCTGGAAGCAGGAAGTTCAACATTTTAAATTGTGACATTGATCGCACTTAAGTGGAATGTGGAGTTACAGTCAGAATTTCCTGGCACCTTACAGACAATATGTATAAGTTTATTATAAAGAGTGAAGTTATGGTACAAGGCCTCATATGCCTGGGACTTGTTTAATTTGAATCCTGCATGATGACATAATGGAGACAGCTGGAGCTGTCAGTTTCGAAAATTGTTCAGTTTTTTATTCTGCTTTGGACATCAGGTATACTCAGACTATTAACTAAGCCATATTCACATTATTCCATTAATTTTTCCATTTTTTGGTCTCAGAGGCAATTTATCCAAAGTTGTGTACATTGTAGAAAATATGTATGTTGTTACTGTTTTGAGAGGAGAAGCACATCAGTAAGAAGTTCACTTAAAAATTGGGAAACCTTGGTATATTCTTCGCCCAGAATACCAGAATGACCGTCTTGTGGGATGTGATGCCGTTTAGCGTGGTAGAAGTATAGTGAACTTTTTGCCGTCATCCTGGTAAGGTTAAAGGAGACCGCAGGTTTCTGTGACTCACTTGTGCACTTATAAATGACATCATATCCCAGAAGACAGCAGGCTGTGTAGTCACTGCTGTGAAAACCTGAACTATTACAGGATAACACAGTGTTCCATCATGTTGAAAAAAATATTGTGTGATTTTGTATGAGAGTGTAACTGGTTCAGCAATGGTCTGATGACAGGAACCTTCACATTCCCTAATATGAGGTATCAGTGAAGGTGGAGTGCATTGGCATTTATTTTACTCATTCTACAGAAGAGGTGGGCAGCTGTTCTGTACTTGAGGGTCAGATGGAGTGGTGACAGTGCGACTGCAAGCCAGAGATCCTCATGAGAATGACTCATTCAGTACTGATTTGTGCTGAACTGCAAACTGAGAGACCTTAAATTAACATGACTAAACATTAATTTGGACCTGATATCCTAACCTTTGTTTGGTGTTGTCATTGTTTTAACACATGTGTTATACCAAGTTTGGACTGGGTCCCTTGTGATCTTTTCATACCCAGCTGTTATTGCAGTAAGAGAAAATAATAAATGTTACTAAATACATCAAAAGTTGCATTTTTGTCAAGAAACTGTGTGTGTATATTTTATTTTATTATTTTTGTGCTTTAATGCTTTCCCATTCTGTCTGTGAGAAACCAAATGTTATTAAAGTATCGTGTTATTAATCATGTGAGCACATTGCTACAGGTGCTTAATTTTTTGCTCACCGTATGTGATCTGAGGACCTCTTTTGCCCTCCTCTGCTCTAAGGGTTATGACTTTATTCAGAGCCACTCTGTTTATTATCTTTTTTATCTAAATATTGACAACAACTGATCACTTGTCTTCCGTGCTTGTTGAATGTAATGTGGTCCGAAATATTGAGTCTTCCATTTTGTAAATTTATCTTTAATGAAAGAGATTTTATGTATTTTGTTTTAGCATTACATTGGTGATTCCATATATTGTTAGCTGTTGAAGTCACTTTACAAAATAAATTTACCTGTATGAAATGTATACACCTTGTTGTCTCTTTGGTGTCATCCAGTATTTGGTTATCTTGTCGAATTTCACCAAAGATGGACTACAGTAGATAGAATTTTCTGCTGTGTGCTCATAAGTTCCCAAGTGGCAGTGGCAAGTATGAAACAAAACATTTTTATTAGATGTCTGCTTCACCATATGTTAGTGTTTTACAAATGGCACTTAGTGAACACACCAATACATCTTTCTACATTAAGACCATGGTCTTTTCACTATTACACTACGTGGTCTGTTAGGTGATTACTGCCATGTTGAACTTTCTAGCTCTGTCTTCAGGGTAGAAGTGAGACAGATTATGGTGTGGCTAGGTTGGGGATAGGGAGTTGGGAGTACCAAGCAGGGGTAACTCAAGGAACTGTGAATAAGGCCTTGCAAAAGATCGTCTGTCATGGAAGACACCTAAAAGAGGACCTTTTAGTGAAAACCTTGAAAAGGGAAACCTTCAGGGCCACAACCAGGGTCTCTTCAAGGAAGGTTCTACTTGGTGCTGCCTCTTCTCATCTTAGAAATTTTTCTTGCCTGTTTTCATTTTTCAGCCCACTGTCTCCCATTGCCTCACTGACAGCCCTGGCTCCTGTTCTCATATTCCTGTATCTGGATGTCCCTTTCCTGTGTGGAGATGGAGGCAGCAGCTTCCTCTGAAATGTCAGTGCAAGAGTGAGTATTGACTGCTCAGAAGCTAGAGTATTGTAATGTAGTTCAACAAAGTAGTAGATTTATGTAGTGTAATGCTGTGTTGGCCAATGAATAAGTGATGTAGTTCTTTAATGTGTTGACTGATGTTGTGAGGCAATGAAAATGAAGTCAGTACTTTGCTTCAGAACACCGGGACCTAATTACTCATGATTGCAGCATCATAACCCATGGCATGCTTGTGTGCTGTGTGTTTAGGCTTCTTTTGTACTCAAGGGACCATCTGTTCTTTTGAATTTACCAACAGACTGTAAGTGTGCTAGAGAAATGCAGATATTACAAAGGCAGTACAATGGAAATTCTCAATAGTGTGGACTGTACGCAGGAGATATTTGCCCTTGGGAACCTGACCAAGGAATCGCAGAACTAATGGAGTAAAGGACTGTTGATCTCTTCAGCAGGTCATCATACTAGAAGATTTTAGTAAATGTTAATTGAACACCCCACTGTTTATCTTGCTGTATTGTCTACAGAGAATGTGCAGCATAAAGTAGAACAGGCAGGTTGAGCAGGCATAAAGGAGGAATATTATAACTCGATGGCTTATGCAGGCCGTACTGAGCTAAAAGACATGAAGGTGGGCCGCAGCATTTTAGAAATAAATGTAAAGGTATATTTCTTTTAGAAAATACCATAAATAAAATAATTATTTGTTGATCCAAATATATATCTGAAAGAAAATCTAAATCAAAATGTCCAGTGAGATACTGTGCCAATAGCTCAAAATTAACCAGAAGGTATTTCAGAAATTTGCAGCTTTGATTGGTGCTTAGCTTATAGATGTCAAGTCTGAAATTTGTGTTGACACCATTTTCTTTATTGGTGATGGACTTCTTAATCCTGATAGTTCTTAGCTTATGTTTCATTTCATGAGTTCATGAGTAATGACACTCATTGATAAGTATGTCGCCAGGTTTCTTACTTATTGGGCAAAGAAACTGAATAAGTCTTGGAAATGTAACAAGATGGTAGCAAGGTAAAAGATGAAAGGGCATTGAAAGAAGAAAATAATTGCTACCAATTTTATGATGTTATCCAATCAAAGGTGTCTGTTCATAAAGAGCAATCTTTAAGCCATATTTATCCACAGAAGTAAATCAGATGGGCCACGTGCCATCCTTAGGTCTCCAGTGTGAAACACCAGGCCATGGAATGTGAACTGGCATTTGAAGATGAAGTAATTGATTTTATGGTTTATTTAATGATTATTTTTCACTGCTGTGTCAAGTGGCAGTATGATTCTGAAATGGAGAGAGAATGGATGATCACAGTTGTATGTTCTGGGGAGTATTCTAGCACATTCCCAAAGAGACCTAGAAAATAATGAAAATCCCAAAGATAATCTATGGGCCAAGAATTGAGCAGATGTGATCACCATTAAAACGGGATCTTCAGTGAGACGAAGTAGGCCTAGTCAAGGTTCATTTTAAGATGCAGGGTTTTCAAATTATGACAGCTAATATGCCTGTAAAATTTTTCCAAGTTTTCATGGCAGTTGTTCTTGTGGATTTCTGCACTGTGTGGTTTTTAAATGTTCTGACGTTTTGGAGGAATGTGAAAGTGAGCAGCGAAGCCCTATGCCCGACTTGTCAAGTGTCATAATGAAAACCCTGATTAATGAGACAGGGTGAGGGAACCACGAAGACACATCAAACTGGCAATAACGATCCAGCTGGGTACTCTACCAATACTTAGCTGAAGGCCAGTGGCTAATCCTTGACATTCCTATTGTTGACCTGTGAAGCAGGCAGTTAATAAGTAGACATTCAGTGGCAATTGGTGTGCCCAGTGTGGAAGGGGATGGTAGTGGAGACCCTGCACCAAAATGTGAAGATGTGGCGACCTAAGGACGCAGACAAGTTAAATTATTTCCACGGGCTTCACAAGAAAAGTGAATAATATTTTGAAATTGCTTTTTCAATTAGCTTTGGTCGCCATAATTTCCAAGTCTGGATGCGAAAAGTGGAAGCTCTGCCCCATACTGAAACAGTAAGGGAGGTTTTTCTGTTCCAACATTTTGCTCTCAGAGGCAGGTGGAATAGACCTGTGTTCTGGAGGTACGTTATTCGCATCTCGGTCCACTTACTGTTTTTCCGAGAGCTGTCTAAGAACTGGCGTTGTGAGTTCGTTGTACTATATTCCGGTGGGTCTCAACCGTTGTGTCACGAGGCTTGGAATTGAAGAATGCTTACATAAAGTTAAACCTATATATTAAGGCTATAAAAAAATGGAAAACCGATAAAGATACTTCTTCACGCACACACACAAAGTTAAGAAATGGGGATTGGGTTGGATGAAGTGTTTGCCAAGCTGAGAGGATACCGATCACGTATATTAAGTATAGAAACCACTGCATTTACTTACGAATTTCAAATTTATATTCGTATCAAAACTGTGTCTTCCTGTTTTACGGCGATTTTAAAAAGTCTGTGTAGCGAACAGGCTTCGGGCTACATGGTCCGGGTTTCGAGTCCTGGCAGGAACAAGAGATTCTTCTCCAAAACGTCCAGACCGGCTCTGAGGCCCATCCAACCTTGTATTCAATAGGATCGGTGTTCTTTTCCGGGGAAGTGTTGGGGCATGACGCTATCCACTCACTTTCATCTATTGTCGAGGTTAAGAATGAGTGGAGCTATACTTCTTCTCCCCCTATATGCCTTTATGGCGTCCACCAGGACAACTACCTTTTTCTTTTCAGTAAACGCTAGAATTTTACAGTAATTGTAACTTCTACATACTGGAGTTCTTTACTGTGTTGTAGTTGGCCACAAAAAGAAACGAATGTCCCACGCATTTCACGAGCACCGGTGTGTTCGGAATACCAACTGAGTAGTGGACTGAACGTAACAAAAGAAGAGTAAGGGTAAAAGTATCCCGTTACAGACCCTGTGTGGCCCAGAGGGATGACCGCGGCACTAGAAGGGGGTGATTGGTCAGCAGCACGCCCCGGCCGCACTTTACCCCCGGGAAAGACCCGGTACCCGTTGTACAGGAGGCTGGGTGGGCCCCATGGCCAGTCTGGACGGGCGGAAAATCTCGTCCCCACCGGTATTCGATCCCGGACCGTCCAGCCCGTAGGCAGTCGCTATACCGACTGAGCTACAAAAAGAAGGGTAGGTAGTGAATATTCTGGCCAAGGAGGGGCTTGGTGTGATTGCGTTTCTGTCGCTGTCCTTCCTGGCATTTGAAGCAGGCATGAAACATACAGAAGTACATATACGTTCATATTGTTACAGTTTAAGTGGGTTATTCCATCATAAAAGTGCTGCAGTACTGCTGATAACTAGTAATACTCGTAGAGTCAAACCCAGATATACAGTGAAAACAGAAATTTTTTTCCCCGTAGCAGAGAGGTTACGTTTCGTACGGGAACGTGAAGTTTGGATTCGCGGGACTGTAAACGTTTTCCGCTAAAGTTAATCCCAGGTTCCGTTTAAGACAGGTTTCACTGTATTTTTTCACTGCAGATTGTGGCGTTAAACCGAAATACTTTGTAACGGGGAGTTTATGTTCACAGACTTTCGTGGGCCCAAAGTGAGGGTGGTGTTTTGTCTGGTTTTACTGTATTAAGACTTCCGTTTTTAGGCGCGTTCGCAAAATTGCGAAAAACGACTGTTAGCTTCGTCATGTTTGTCAGTCTGTCCGTCCGCGTGGAACAACTCGGTTGCCACTGAACCGATTTCCACGAAAGTTGATATTTTAGTATTTTTGGAAAATCTGTCGAGGAATTTCAAGTTTCATTAAAAACTGACACAAATAACGGTTACTTTTCCTGAAGACCAATATACATTTATGATCATATGATCATATAACATTCAGTTCTTCTGACAATGAGGAATGTTTCAGACAAATGTAGAGAAAATCAAACCCCAAATCGCCCCGTTTAAGAGATAATGTGTAAAAATATTGTAGAGCCCGGAAAGGCCGCAGATGGCAATATGACGCATGGCTCATTGCATGCTGCATACCAGAGGTTAGACAAACACACCCTCCGAATATGTGTTACGAAGGGATACTGATAAGTCCTTAGGCCGACATACTTCCCGATGTCGTAGGACGGAATCGATAGTGTCTTTGGAAAGAGGGGTCTGTTCATGTGCCGAATTGCAAGTCTTTTCTTTTTGCAGAGGCTGAAAGGAAGCATGTCAGGCAACGCGCGCGGTTTCAACAACATGCGGACCTGAGCTGTCATCAAGTATTTTTTTTCTTGCAAGGCAAGGCGCCGAAGGAAATTCACTCCATTCTGACAAAAACATTAGGGGAACATGCAACATCGTATGCCACCGTCAAAATCTGGGTGACCCACTTTAAACGTGGTGATTTTTCCACCTGTGGTGCGCCTCGTCCTGGACGACCCAAAACAGTGATCACCCCGGAGATTATTGATCAAATTCACGAGCTAATCTTGGAAGACCGCCGGATTTCAGCTAAATCAATAGCTGAGCAACTGGGCATCTCACGTGAGTGGGTTG